>WLWI01000034.1_pt1 | contig 273807 bp, 245 predicted proteins | sample 6701501 | NCBI WGS metagenome assembly WLWI01 (sample SAMN12718690, study PRJNA515312) | sponge metagenome | isolation source: marine sponge | host: Mycale hentscheli | place: New Zealand: South Island, Marlborough, Capsize Point | collected 2014-11-01 | reverse complement strand
ACCGTGAACGCCTCTACCGATTGCGTGCCACCCACGTTACCCGTGACTGTGGCAATACCCAGACCGGCAATCAGGTCCAGTGTCGTGTCATTCGTTGTCGCATCGTCCACCGTGCCGGTGATCACGATGTCATCACCTGCTCCAGCACCACTGCTCAGGGTCGTCGTCGCCGCGCCCGCCGCCAGCTCAACCGCACCCGTCAAACGCACATCGTCGTTGTTACTCGTGTAGGCCGTGCTGTTTAAATTGATTGTCGTACCGGTGATGTCGATGTTGCCATCCGCTGTCACGTTCTCAACGTCCACCGTCGCCGCACTCGTTACCGTGAATGAACTCAACTGCGAGCCTGCACCGGTAATACCCTGTACGTCCACCGCACCCGCGCCAGCTACCAGATCTAAATCGCTGTCGTTGGTCGTGTCTTCAATCGTACTGGTAAAAATAATGTCATTACCACCCCCACCACCACTGGTGATGGTCAGGGCACCCGAGCTCTCAAGGGCCACCGCGCCTGTGAAAGTCAAAGAGTTATTGTTGCTGGTATAGGTCCCGCTGTTTAAATCGATGTTCGTGCCCGTTATCGCAATCGCACCATCCGCTATCACATCCGCCACATCCACCTGCGCCGCACTCGTTACCGTGAACGCCTCTACCGATTGCGTGCCACCCACGTTACCCGTGACTGTGGCAATACCCAGACCGGCAATCAGGTCCAGTGTCGTGTCATTCGTTGTCGCATCGTCCACCGTGCCGGTGATCACGATGTCATCACCTGCTCCAGCACCACTGCTCAGGGTCGTCGTCGCCGCGCCCGCCGCCAGCTCAACCGCACCCGTCAAACGCACATCGTCGTTGTTACTCGTGTAGGCCGTGCTGTTTAAATTGATTGTCGTACCGGTGATGTCGATGTTGCCATCCGCTGTCACGTTCTCAACGTCCACCGTCGCCGCACTCGTTACCGTGAACGAGCCCAGCTGGTTCGTCGTACCCGCGTTACCAACCACAGTCACCGCGCCCGCGCCCGCTGTCAGGTTCAACAGACTGTTACTACCCGCATCCTCTATCGTGCCGGTGCCGTTAAAGGTAATGTCGTTACCACCGCCGCTGGTCACCGCAATCGCGCCCGTACCAGACAGGTTCGTTGCACCCGTGAACGTCACGGCGTTGTTCGTACTCGTGTACGTCGCGCCATTCAGGTTAATATCCGTCGCCGTCACCGCTATCGCTTCATCCGCAATCACGTTCTCAACATCCACCTGCGCCGCACTCGTTACCGTGAATGAACCCAGTTGGTTCGCACCCGCGCCGGCGTTGCCTTGAATATCAACTGCGCCCAATACAGCAATAATATCGAGAAGAGAATCATTACCCGCATCGGATAGCGTGCCTGTAATGACGATGTCATCAGCTGCACCCGCGCCTGCGGTCAGGGTTATTGCGCCAGTGCCATTGAGAATGGTGTTGCCAGCATTGAAAGTAATGTCGTCAGTACTGGCTGTATAGGTATCACCATTAAGGGTGATAGTAGACGTTGCGTTGACATCTATATTATCGGCGATGACATTGGCAAGCGTTGAACCGGCCGAACTTGTCACTGTAAATAGATTCAGAGCCGTACCGGCACCGACGTTGCCGCTGAGTTGGACACTACCCGTACCCGCAATTAAATTCAGATCTTCAGTACCGGCAGTACTATCTATGGTGCCGGCTATGACAATGGACCCAGTACCTGCGCCCGTATCGAAAGTCACCAAACCACCGTCAGTTAAAGTAATAGAGGCTGCATTTTGAATAAAACTTATCTGGTCACCTGTCGTCGTAATATCGCCAGCGATTTCAACGTTACCAGTACCAGAAGTTCCTTGAGCAAAAACACCATTAGTCGTGATATCAGCGGCGGCAGCGATATCCAGCAAGCCAGTGTTATCAATACGAACTCGACCAGTGCCACCGTTGGTTAATGTATCGATTGCGCCATTCAAGTTGATGACACCACCATCCAGGTCCAGATCATTCACGGTTACCGCATCGAGGGTAATAGTGCCGTCTGCACCTACAGCCGCTACGGTATTAATTAATAGATCGATAGTCTGATCATTGATTGCAACCGTACCGAAAGTCACGTCACCCGCATCAGTCGTGCCACCAGTAGTATCCGAATCTATTGTGTGTGTTGTACTATCGCTAAAATCTAAGGTGGTCACCGCAGCAAAACTGATATCACCATTGCCTGGGCCGGTACCATCGGTAAAGATATCCGCGCCGATGAGCGTGGTGCCGGCTGAGGTCACAGTCAAACCGCCAATGGCCGTGCTTGTACCTACGTTACCAGTTAGCGTGACATCATCAGCGTCCAGAGTGAGAATGGTATCGCCGGAAGCATCATCATCTACTGTATTATTGAAAGTAATATTGTCTGTTCCACCTTTCGCGGTGCTAAGAGCCGTCGTGCCACCCGCCTGATTCAGAATGACCGGACCGGAGAAGGTAATACTGCCGGATGTCGTGGTCTGATAAAGTGCGCCATTCAGATTGACCGCAGTAACACCGGTGATGGCAATATCGCCGCCGGTCACTTCCACATTCGCAACATTGACCGTGTCGCCGAACACGGTAAAGTCAACAAGATCATTCGCGGCTGCCCCATTCACCATTAAGGCCGCATCACCAATATTCGACTGTACGTCAACGTCACCCGAGGCGCCGCTTCCACGAGCATCGAGAGTCAGGGTATCCCCTGTCGTATCGACCGAACCGATTGCGCCAGTGATTCTAATCAAGCCACCGGTGGCAACTCCCTGGCTGTTACCTGAATCCAGTAAACGAGTTCCATTTACCAGGACAGAGTCGTTAATGATGATGTCTGCGCCAGCGGTGATAATGTCGGCATTCAGGAAATTGGTAGAACCATCACCACTGATTTCGACACCACCGTTAAGATTGGTCACATTGCTATTTATAATGACATCACCACCGACACCCGCATTAAAATGGATATCGGTATTCATGCCGGTAAGGCCACCACCACTCTGGTCAACCGTAACATTACCGGTCTGCGTAGCGGAACCAATAATTATTTCGCCGAATCCATTTACGCCACCTTGAATAGTAGCCAACTCGTTTTGTTCAATATCTACAGAGGAACCGGCAATGGCATTATCGCCAACTCCAATGGTGTTGGCATCAGAAGAGCCTTTCAAAGTAATACTGGCACTGCCACCGGTTGATTGAATGGTAGCGGTTGGATCGATGACAATATTATCACCTGAAAAAACAATATCCTGCCCCATGGCGTCAAAAACAACTGCAGCGCCAACATTAAGATTACCGGTGCCGTTTCCATCAAAATCCGCCAGCAGATTCATCGCACCGACATCGGTGTCGACACTGCCGTTCAGGTTAATGTCAATGTCCGATTGTGCGTCCAGGGCATTAAAGGTAGAAGTTGCCCCTTGAAAAGTGATATTGCCCGCCGCCGCCGCACCAAAGGTATTCAATTCAACTGTAGTAATATTATTACTATTCGCGGCTGTAATACCTTCAACAAAAATATTGCCTTGCTCGGTACCCAGATCCAGCAGATTTGCAGTAATATTCTGTAATTCCGCACCACTGATATTCAACTCGCCTGCCACTGGTGTCGCACCTAGGTTGACGTTGTCAGTAACAACCGATGTGCTTATCAGAGTGTCGCCAGCGCCACTATTTAGTGCGGTGTTCGCCTGGCCTGCTGTGATATCAATATCATCAGCAGTAATATCAAGTGTCTGTCCCTGCGTGTTAATGAACGCAGCACTATTTACCAGGAGCGTACCTGTGTCATCGTCTGTGGCGAAATCCGTATCGGCATTAATGGTGATGCCACCAGTATCGGTCACTAAGCCGCTGCTGACCGTGATTCCGTCGTCAGCATAGACTTCGAGCGTATTAAAAGTAGAGCCGGTACCCGTAAAGGTTACGGTTGTGTCGTTCGCATTTGAGTCTGCATCAATAATAAATGTCGTGATGTTATCAGTATCTGTTGACAGAACACCGTTCACGGTGATGTTGCCACTGTCACCATCTCCGCCGCCAATGGTCAGCTGGTTTGCAGAAATACCGGCTATCTCTGTGTTGCCGATATTCATGGTGCCCGTTGCACCATCGCCAAGCCCAATCGTGGTGGAGTTAGATGAACTGATTCGAACGTCACCACCCGTTGCATCGATGCTGGCGAAATCGACGTCAACAGCTTTTATGTTTACATTACTTGTGCCACCGGTGTTATTGACGATATTCACACCTGTGGCAGTAAAAGCCCCTGTGCCATCATCATTTGCATCGGCATTAATGCTAAGCGTGCTGCCTGCCAGGCTGCCGCTATAATCGTTATTCAAGGTAACGCCATCGGCACCAACCAAGGTGACACTTCCTGCACCAGTAATTCCGCCACCTGCAGTCAGTGTAAGAACGCTGCCGCCACCAAGCGCGTTAATGTTGACGGTATCCGCAATGGCAATGGTAGAAGAGCCTGAATTGAGGGTTAAATTACCTGCACCAGCCTGGGTATTTCCATTAACCATAATGGAAGTATCCGAGGTGTTAGCTGACAGTCCGTCGTTAAAATCTGAAAAATTATCAAAGGTGATCGATGAACCCGTGAGTGTAGCATTTAGCGTTACTAAACCGGTTGCATCGGTCGACGTACCAAGAACGCCGTCAACGCTTATATCACCGTTGGTTCCATCACCAATGATCAGCCCGGTGGAAGTGATATTAGCTAGTTCGGCATTGCTTAGCTGAAAATCACCCGCGCCGGCAGTACCAACGTCAATAGTTCCACCATCTGAGACAAACAGCGAAGTATTGAGCGTGCTAGCCAGTGCGCCTGCTGTATTCAGGTCCAGGTCATCGGCTGCAATCGATAGTGCTGTACTACTGGTAACGGTCGCACCATCGGCAACGTCCAGTGTGCCAGTATTATCACCGGCATCGGTGTCGGCATCGATACCTATGCCACCACTGTCCGTATCTAAATCCACATTGACGGTGACACCGTCAGAGGCATTGACATCCAGTGTGTTGAAAGTCGACGCATTATTGTCAAAGCTGACGGTACTGCTAGCTCCATTGGCGGTGAGTGCCAGTGTGCCACTGATATTATTGCTGTTCGCCCCGGTAATATTATCTACGGTAATATTGCCAGCTGTAGTCAGTGTCAATGCAGCGGCAATAATATTCTGGAGTTCCGCGCCAGTGATGTTTACGCCGTCAGTAACGGCAGTATCGCCCAGGCCTATCCCGGTTCCATCGGAGTCGGTAATCGTCAGCAGACCTGCGCCACTATTTATTCCACCCGTACCTGTGAATGCAATATCGTTGGCTGTAATGTCAATTTGTTGACCACCTGAATCCAGCGTGGCACCGGTCGCAATACTCAGGCTGCCGCTATTATCATTGGCATCGGTATCGGCATTGATGGTGATACCGCCGGTGTTGTCTGTTGTAACATTGATATCAACGTTGACCCCTTCAGTTGCGTTCACTGCGAGAGCATTAAAAGTCGATGCAGTCGTATTGAAAGTGACTGTGCTGGCGGCACCACTGATATCCAGTGAGCCTGTAGGATCACCCAGGTTGATACCAGTATCATCTGAGTCTGTGATTGTTGTCGCTGCGGCGCCACTATTCAGGGCCCCGCTAGTATTTAAGGCAAGATCATTGACGGTAAGATCAAGAACCTGACCGTTACTATTTACCGTGGCGCCATCGGCAACATTCAGGTCACCTGTGCCATCAGCGTTGCTGTCCGTATTAATGTTGATACCCGAACCTGCCGCATCCGAGGTCAGATTCACATCGACCGAAACGCCATCCAAGGCATCAATATCTAAACTTCCGGCGACGAGCGCCGTATCTGTAAAAGCTACGGTATTATCAGAATTGATAATGAAATTATCAGTGGTAACATTCGTGTACCCATCAAGTCCCGTGAGAATAACATTGGCACCACTGGTGGTCAGAATATCCACTGTATCCGCTTGTGCAGCAGCAGTTTCAATCTTCGATATGATGAGTTGATTGGTATCGGCGGAGATAAAAATGTCGCTGCCGGTTGCGGTAAATTTTGCTGTTCCTTCTGTCAGCGTACCCGTGGCGTTGAATATCTCGCCGATTTGCACTGCCTGCCTTGTACCGGTACTGGTACCGATGTTGCCAGCGGCGATTAATTCTATAGAACCCGTAGTCGCATTATCTGTCGAGTCACTGGTAACCGTCGCATCCCCGGTTGTAATACCACCATTAATTTGAATTGCTGGCGTGCCGGCTGCCGCGGTAACCGAAATGGAACCTGAAGTTGCACTTTCAGTCCCTCCAGCGCCGTTGACATCCGCATTACCCGTTACCAGAGACCCGGTCCCTGTGACCGTACCACCAGAGGTGATTGTGATATCACCGGAAGTCGCACTGTCCCCGGCACCAGCAGAGGTAACGATGGCATCGCCTGTCGTCACAGCGGCGTCAATTGTGACGTTAGCGCCTGGACTTGCGTCTATGACTATCGAACCTGATGCGACAGCTGTGACACTGGAATCGCCTGTAGTCACCGATTGGCTGATAATAATTCCACCAGCACCATCATTAAAAAACGAAATGTCGCCTGTATCTGCATCACCGATAACACCGTTTACGGTGAGTGTGCCAGAGCCATCATTTAGTCCGAATGCATCATCAGCGGTGAAACTTAGCGTCGCACCATCTGTTTCAACAGCGGCCGTGATACTAAGATCACGTCCGGCTTGAAAAACAACTGATTCGCCGCTACCTTGATTAGTTAGGTTTAGATCATCAGTGATAAATAAGTCACGATGCGCCTGTAAAATAATGCTACCGGTCAGTGCTTCAATCGCACCACTGGAAATAGATAAATCGGTCGAGGTGTCCGGCTCGCCAAAAATGATCTGGTCATCTGCTAAAAATCCGCCCCCATCATCTGTTCCCACTGTATCGATGGTCAGATCCTGTGGGTCGAGAAGGATGGTGCCATCGTTGCCATGCTCGCTGCTGGTATTAGCGGAACCACTGAACACAAGAGTTCCTTTACCCGAAATCTCGACGAAACCGCCGTCACCAGAACTGGAACCACCTCTGGCACTGATATCGCCATGATAGCGTGTGGTGTTGTCAGCCCATATGATAGCTTTGCCGCCATCTCCGTGTTCCTTTGCGTCAACATTAATAGAAGTGTCATCGCCCACATAAGTAAATGAGGCATTTCTTATTTCTGGATTATTACCCTGGTAATCACCGCCGACCAACACGGTTCCGCCACCGGTAAGACCTGAGGCATTGATTGCGGCATTGTCAGCCAGTGCAACTTTGTCACCAAGCACATGCACCGTTCCACCACTTGCTGAATTGGAACTGACATCAACAAGGCTGTCACCACTGACTTTGGCGATATCGTCTGCATAAATTTTAATAGTGCCGCCATCGCCGCCCTGTCCTGATGCGTCGAGCGTGCCAGTATTGATGAGGGAATTACCTGAACCACTGGCAACTAACCTGATTGTGCCTCCAGTGTTATCAATACGACCGGCTTTGATGACGCCTTCGTTATTAACAACGTTGGAAAACACATCGCGTGCGGCTTTGCCTTGCAACAGAACGCTGCCACCATCGGCGTTTATCTCACCGCTGTTGCTTACTGCGTCATCAAGGTCATGAACGTTTTCTAGAATTTCCTGATCAACTGCAAATTGCAATAGACCATCACCATCGAAATCCATGGTGACTTTTTTACCGGCGACAAGATTTACCTGTCCTGCGGTTGCCAGAATCACACCTTCGTTTCTTACCGCACCACCAATAAGGTTTACTGATCCACCAGTGGCAGCTTCAATGATGCCCTGATTAACAACAAGACCACCTTCTTCACCGTTCGGGTTTTGAAAATTGTAATTACCGGACATGAAATCGTTACTGCTGACATCAATGCCTGAAGCTGTTAATGAACCAACACTGATACTGGAATTTTTACCGAAGTAAACACCGTTCGGGTTTACCAGAAAGACGTTACCGTTTGCGCGCAGCGACCCCAGAATTTGCGAAGGATTTTGATCAAGAATTCGGTTAAGTGCGTTCGATGTACGACCGGGTTGATTGAATTGAACCAGTTCATGTTTGGCGACATTAAAACTCTGCCAGTCAACGGCAAGATTGTGTGTCTGCTGATTGATTACGGTTGTGCTGGCATTGGGTCTGGCTATGTTACCTTGCCCGCCGACGATGTTACCGCCTTGCGGCCCGGCAAAGGCAGCGCCTGCCGTTAACATCAAACCTGCCGGTATCGATGCCTGCCTGATGTAACGTGCCAGGGGTTTCAAGCTGAATGATGTGCTCTTAACTTGCCGTGACTTACGTGAATGCGTTTGTGTCATACGTTTACCGCCTCTAATAAAACACCAGTCATACCATTCTCAAATTATAGTAGTTATCAAATTGCTTAGGCTGCGTCGCTGAACCGGTTCACAAAACTGACCTAAAAAAATATTTCATCAGTTTTTACAGAGGCTTAATGAAAAAAATCACCTCTTTGTTCAGCTTTCACTCGCAAGTTGCTCAATCCTCAAAGGATTAGAAGCGATAGGTGATATCACCCCAGACCTGCATGCTGCGCCCATTACCAGTAGAAAACTGATTCGGATTCGCCGAATTGTCGTTATACACCTGGCTGCCCACTTCTTTTGCAAACATCAACCTTGACTCAAGCACACCCGGTAAGGTGAAACGAACCTGAACGCCAGCGCCTTTAAAATTAATGTTGTCGGTTGGATCCTGCGTCAGTGGGTCATTTAAATTACCAACCGCGTGATCATAGAATATGGATAGCTGCACCAGCTCGCCCCAGGTCCGATTACCGATTGCCGGCACATCGGTAATAAAGGGCATGTTCTGAACCACTTCAATTGAAAAGAAGAGCGCATTGTCATACAGAAATTGTGCAGCCGGGAAGGCTCGCACACTATCCGGACCACCCATGGAATATTGTTCCATTGGCACCAGTAAATCATCAGTCAACTGCAACTCAGTGCGAACTAGCAGCGAGGTATTATTTCTGACGGTCTGTAATCTTGACGCTGTCGCAAAGACCTTAAAGAATTGTCCGGCAGCGAATTCGCGATTAGGCGGGCCACCCTGCCGGCTTGGTCTGATATCAGCGCCCTTGTCCAATGCGGAGGCACCTGAGCCCATTGCACCGAATACGTCATTAAAGCCTTTACTGAACTCCAGAGTGGCAAAATTAATACCTTTAAATCGCGTATCCACATTATCAAACACACCTTCCAGAGAAAGGACCGACAAGCGATCACGGTTGGAAAATCGATTTCGACGTTTGGAATGAGATTCTTTACGGGTTAAGCCGAGTCGGGTAGAAAAATTCATAGAGCGGGCACGAATCCAGGATTTATCCAGCCAGGCACCCATCTGTTCAGTCTCACCGGTAATCTGCTGACTGACAAATTCACCGTCTGCGACCTTGAAGGTATTTCGATTTAGAAAAGCCCCTGCTTTGAAACCACGACCAAGATAGCGTTCGTAGTCCATTGAAATGAAGGTATTGGCTTTCGGCTCATAGGTCTGCTGAACAGTCAGACTCACGCGATCGCCACCACCAGTCGGGTTGTTCCAGTCGACTGTCGTTCGAAAACGATGCCGGCCTGTTTCCTGTAAACCATGATTATCGGCGCGCATGGCGAAATCAAAGCGATCTTCTTCCTGAACTTTCAGAACAATATCAGCGGTTCCGACCTGCTGACCGGGCTGAAATACGCCAAATACACTGAGGCCGGGAAAATCGGTCAAACCGAGTAAGGCCGCTTCAATTTCATCTTTGGTAACGGGTTTACCGATTAAGTGTTTGAACGGTGTAGCCAACATAGCTGTTGAGTAGCTGTCATTACCTTCCGCAACTACTCTACCGAGTTTGCCCTCGTAAACCTGTAAATCTACGATGCCTCCGGATACAGTTTGTACAGGCAATACAGCCTGCGCAAGTATCAGTCCGTTCTCACGATAGTACTGAGTGACCGCATCTTTACTTTCTTCCATCTGACCGATTGTGAAGCCATCGGGTCTGGCTGCGACCACTTCAACAAGAATCTGCTCGATCTCGCTGACTTTTATGTTGAATTTGGGCATATCCTTCGCGCCAAGCAGGCGAAAGCGATTTACCATAACCTTCGGGCCTTCATCAATTTCAAATGGGCGATCAATAACTGCTGGAACTTCAAGCACTTCGGTATCCGCAGCCCGTGGAATGATTTGTTTTCCCACTTCTTCCGGCCGCACCGCTCCCGGCCTTGCTGAATCGGGTAAACCTATAGGACCAGCCTGCGCTGAAGATGAAAAAAACGTCAGTAGCAACGATGCCAATAACCAGTATTGACCACCGCAGCCCCTCCTCCCCATGATTTTAGTCACGTAATTAAACCCAGCTTTATTTATTAATTCGTTCTAAATTTCAATAACTTACAAAACAAAAAAGTTATTAACCCATCACCCCGCCCTGTTTCAGGCACACCAGCTAAAAGACGCACCTTCGGCGATTCTGGAACTATAACAGCAAGACCTTGGTTCAGCAAAGAAAAAATGTAGATGTAGACTACGAGGAAAATCGGATTATTGGCTGTAAAAGAAAGGATTTTCTTTTACAGTAGTGGAATTGGATTCGGCTTGCTATTAAGACACTTAAAACAGGCAGAAAAAGCTAAAATTATTCCCGAATGCGCCGTTATATTAACTAGTAGTCAGTGCGAATATCAAGCGCTAATATTGGTATTGCAAATTTACCTTGAATCATACGCAATACAGTGGAAACATTAGTCTTAAGCTATCTCGCTGAAGCTTGATGAGCAAAGCGTGATAAATCGTGTATGATTTTTAAATAACACTCTCTTATGGAATGTCAGGCTAGATTATGAAAACAAGAAGAAATAAGCGTAATTTTCAGCTCCCTCTTGCAATTGCCTCTTTGAGCTTTCTCGCTCCGATGCAATCCGGACTGGTGAATGCAGCTAATGACGATGCCGAATTTAAAAAAATAAAAAACACGCAAACTCTTGAAGAAGTGGTGGTTTCCGCCAAACGAGAGAAAAAAGTATTTGAACGCGATTACAAGTCTATTGCCGGTAAGCGCATATTTGACGGTCCTTATGGAAATGAGAAATTTATTATCGCCATCGGTCAGGAGTTGAAAAACCGCGGTGAAAAGAAACGAGTTTTTACCCGTGGGCTGAAAATGCCACAGAGTTATGCCTCAAGTTCGCTCGATCGCTACCATTACCCGGTAACCGATGCTTGCGGCATTGAGAAATTTACCTTTTACGAAGGCGGTGACTTTAGAGCTTTAGGTCACCGGCAAAGTGAGAAAGAAGTATTGATTGATGTGATGACCGGCGGTGGGCCTTTCTCAGCGCCTGGCGTCTGGGGCCCGTATGATCAGGTAAGAGGTAAGCGGCATAAGATGAAAATGATAATGGGTGACGCCAAAAGCGACGGCATGGGCCTTATGGAATCCGGTTACGCAATTGGTATGAAGGCAAAGCTACCGACCTACGTAATGCAGTCCTATGGTGATAAATTCAACATAGCAATTGATAAAGCCGGTCAATGCCTGGTGGATAAAACCGACGAAGAAGCTGCGAACCGCCTAATTTCCGGAAAATCCAACTAATAATCAGCCGGATCAAATCATGCCCCGGTTTATTTCGTGCCCGGGCTCTCCAGATTTGTTTTTAGTCGCAATCGCCACTCTTCAATCTTGTTGTCGCTCAATTCTACCGGATAAGTTTTAGCAGCCTGCTCAAATACCGCTGTTCGCAACTGTCCACGCACCTGATTCACAATCAGCTGTTTAATCTGAGCTTTACCTTCGTCAAGTGAAATCTTCCGTTCCGGCACGATAGCGCCACGCTTTACTATGTGAATTCCCGTGTCGGTAGTTAAAGCCTGACTGATTTTTCCTTCGGCAAGCGTTAACAGTGTTTTCTTGATATCAGGCTTCAAATCCGAAGACTTTATTAAGCCCATGTAACCTCCATTTGCACTGCTTTGTATATGTTTCGAATGCTTCACTGCAGCATCATTAAAACTGATTTTCTTTTTTCTTATGTCATCCGCGATCTTATTGGCTTGTTTGCGCAGAGCAGTGATGGATTTTTCATCCATGTCCTTATTCACAGGAAAAAATATCTGCCAGACATGCAGCCTTTCTGTAATGACAAAACTGGGCTGATTCTTCTCGTAGTATTCCTTGATTTGCGCCTCGTTTGGAAAATCGGCAGGGAGTTTTTCCGAAATCAGCCGGTTTAGATACATTTCACGTAAGACATTTTCCGCACCGCGCTGCATCAGAAAAACGATATTTGGATCAGAATCAAGCTTATTGGCTCGCGCAGCCGAAATAACGGCAATGTTGCCTGCTTCCTGTCGCGCGAACTTGTTAAATGCCACTGCATCAGCCAAAAGAGCCTTTCGTTGACCGGAATCCAGATTCGTAAACACTCTTTTCACCAGGTTTAGATCCAGAGTGTTCGTCAGGTTTGCCGGAGACTGACCCCAGTTATTCGTCGACGGCCTCGCAGCTGTTTCAGCTTTATTAGTGTCCGCCTGGGCAGCTTCCGGCTCAGTTTCGCTCTCTTCATCGTCTAAGCCGAGCAAACTCCGTATAGAAACAGCACTGGCAGGCGGGGCAAGCAGCGTGGAAAGGCAGAACAGCAAAATCACAGATTTAAAATATTTCATTGGTTTATAGTAAAAAAGAATTAATGATCATGTGCTTATACAATATTCCCTCTACTTCATCCAGTAATTTACAAGGCAGGCGAATTAGCTCCGATAAGATTCCCTTCACCCACAAAGTCAATCGCCCTTATTCCGGTTTTTCGCTTTAAGAATAATGGGGCATGATAATGACTAAATAATTCATAACAGCTATGCTTCACAAGCAATTATTGGGGTTAACAGTCAGGCAGTGATTTTGCGGGCTGTAAATTGAGGGTTTCGCCAAAGAAATAACTGGATGACTGAATTTGCTCAGAATTAGTTTGACTGTTTCTGACCGGCTTCTCCTAATACATAACTATTTTTAAATTTTCGCCTGGGATATCAAGTACTTAAATGGCACCAAAAACAACAAATCTTGCAATATTATTTGCCGACGTGAGCGGCAGTACCCGCCTGTTTGAGACACTGGGTGACGCCACAGCCAGAGTTAAAGTCTCTGAGTGTCTCGATACCCTGACAGACGTCACTAACAACCATAGCGGAACGGTAATCAAAACCATTGGTGACGAAATCATGTGCACCTTCCCGACTGCGGATGACGCTGCCAACGCCGCTACTGAAATGCACGAAGAGATTGAAGAGGATATTACCGAGGGTGTGAGCGACACCGTAACGCAACTGTCTATTCGTGTTGGCTTTCATTTCGGGCCTGCAATTATGGAGGGTGGCGATGTTTTTGGAGATGCGGTGAATGTCGCTGCAAGAATGGCAGCGCAGGCTAAAGGTGGACAAATAATCACGACCCAGTTCACTGTTGATTTGCTGGCACCGATGCTTCGAGCAAGCACGCGTTTTGTCGACCGCGCGCCGATTAAAGGCAAGAAAGAAGAAATCGATATCTACGAGATTATCTGGCAGGAAGAAGATGTCACTCGAATGGCAACGGGACTAATGTCAGAAGACATGAAGCCGGAAGTAAAATTACGGGTTAAGTATCATGATAAGGACATCGTTCTTGATAAACAACGTTCTAGCCTGGTGATGGGCCGGAGTAATACCTGCGACCTGCCTGTTAACGAAAAAATGGCTTCCAGACAGCATGTCCGTATTGAGTTGCGTCGGGAAAAGTTTTTCATCATTGACCAAAGCACCAATGGCACACATGTGCTTATAGAAAACTCCGATGAAGAGTTTCTGCGGCGCGAAGAGATGCCACTTCAGGGTAAAGGTCAGATTAGTCTGGGCAAATCTTTTACAGAAAGTCCAACTGAAATAGTGACATTTTCTCATGAAATATAAGATAAAGAACTTACGCTTCTCCTACCAGACCTGTCTCAGATCATGACTGACAACGCAGCTCAAGTAACAAAGTCCATGAGTGTATCCTCGTTTGGTATAACCGACGTTGGCAAGGCACGTAAGCATAACGAAGATTCGATGCTCGATCGGGCTGAAATTGGTCTTTGGGTTGTTGCCGATGGAATGGGTGGTCATGCAAAAGGTGACGTTGCCAGTCAGATGATCGTCGAGTCAATGAAAAAAGTTCATGAAGGCGTAAAGCTCGAAAGTTGTATTGATGATATAGAAGAACGCCTGCTTGAAGTTAATCAAAAACTGGTAACAAAAGCTCGAGAGTCCGAGAAAAAAACAACAATAGGCAGTACTGTAGTATTGATGCTGGCCTATGAAAAATATTGTGTGTATGCCTGGGCAGGTGACAGTCGCTTATACCGTCTCAGAGATAATGAATTACGTCAGATGACGACTGATCATTCACAGGTCGAAGTCTATGTTGAACAGGGTTTGATTTCTAGAGAAGAGGCCGCTGTTCATCCACATGGAAATATGATCACGCGCGCTGTCGGCGCCGCTGACGTATTGCATCTTGATATGGATATACAGGAAATGAAAAGCGGTGACCGCTATCTTCTATGTAGCGATGGATTGACGAAGCACACAAACGATTTGGAATTCGAAGAAATGTTGCGAAAAGGAACACCCGAAGAATGCTGCAAGGCAATGATCAAGCAGACTCTGGACAGAGGTGCGGGTGATAACGTAACCGCAATTATTATCGATATTGCCTAACTACTAATTTCTGTATTGGAGTAAAAGACGTGGCTGATTTTAAGACTGCTTTGGAGGCACTAGGCGCCGGTAAACTTGACGCCAGTGTCCTTGCCAAACAAATAGAAAAACTTCTGAACACAAACCCACGGTTTGCAACCAAGATGCTGACGCAACTTGATGAAGCACGCGACCAGAAGCAAATCGACGACACGACTGTTTTCGCTCAGGACGGCGCTGCGGCTGACGACGATAAAACCATCAAGACCGAAGCACCTGCTGCAGCTGATGAGTCTACTCAAGTTCTGACGGAAGAAGAAAAAGCCGACACAGCGGCGGCGCAAACCGACGCCAGTGGCGTTGATTTTGATATTAGTGCCACTTCACATGCCTCATCAGAAGCGACTGGCGGCACCGGACCAGCAGGTACGGGTTTTGAAGCCCCGCAACCCAGTGGCGGTACGGCACCCGGTAAAGAACTTGGTGTCGGTGATGTCATTAAACAACGCTTTAAACTATTGGGCGTGCTTGGTATCGGCGGCATGGGTAAAGTATTTAAAGCAATAGATTTGTTAAAAGAAGAAGCAAAAGATAAAAAGCCTTACGTTGCCATTAAACTTCTGAATGAAGATTTTAAAGATCATCCGGAAGCTTTCATTTCTCTGCAACGAGAATCATCCCGTCAGCAGAAACTTGCCCACCCGAATATCGCTACTATTTATGATTTTGATCGGGTTGGCGGACCGGGTACTCCTGTCTATATCACCATGGAACTCATGGAGGGTATGGAATTAAAAGATTTCATTAAAAAGAAAGTGAAAAAACAGGGCGGCCTGCCCTTTGATGAAGCATTCAAAATAATCGAACAACTCGGTGCCGGCTTAACTTATGCACATGACCTGCGTCTTGTTCACTCAGACTTCAAACCGGGTAATGCCTTTTACTGTAACGATGGCACTGTTAAAACGCTCGATTTTGGTATTGCCCGCGCCGTAAAAAATCCGGTCACAGGTGAAGTTGAGAAAACCCTGTTTGATCCTGGACAACTGGGCGCACTGACACCAGCCTATGCCAGTCTGGAAATGTTAGAAGGTGAAGAGCCCGATACACGTGACGACACTTACGCTCTGGGTTGTGTGTGCTATGAACTGTTAACAGGCAAACATCCATTTAATAAACTGCCGGCCACCACAGATCGCGACAACGGACTTGTGCCCGCTCCGGTTAAAGGACTAAACAAAAAACAGAATCGTGCATTGCGTCGGTCAGTTGCTTTTAAACGTGAAGACAGAAGTCCGACAGTTGAACATTTCATTGATGAAGTTCAGGGTAAAGCCACCTGGCACAAAAACCCTTTTGTAATCGCTGCCGGTGTTTTAATCGTAGTCAGTCTGATCTTAATTAACCCTGCACTCGACTATTTTCACGATAAGGAAATTGAAAGCATTGTTGTGAGTATGAACAGTGCCAGTCCGCAACAGATGGTTGCCACACTAAATGAAGTTCGCGATATGGAACAAAGCGACAGAACTCGAATTTCTGCTGATGCAAAGGTCGCCATACAGGATTATTTCAGTGCAGAAATAGCGCAACATATAAATACCAGTGGCGAAGATTACAATTTTCCGAAAGCGAATGAAGTGCTCGCTGAAGTTAATTACTTTTACCCTGAATCTGTTTTTTTGCAGGAACAGACAGATGAGGTAGAAACCAACAAGAAACAAAAAGTGGCTGATCTTTATCAGGACTATATCGCTGCGCTGGATCCTAAAGCTGCGCAGGACGATCCGCTGGTCATTGATACTACTAAAAATATTCTGGAAATTATTCGAACGAAAATTGATCCTGCACACCCCCTGCTTGAAGATCCACGTCCAAGCAATGCTTACAGATTGGCCGCCGAGGAAGCCTTTGATAGCCGTAACTACGAACAGGCTCTTACCTTTGTCAGTTCCGGTTTGTCCTCCGCACCCGATGATGCAAGGCTGACTGACTTGCAAACCAAGATCAGTAATGCCATCACTGTAGCCCAGTTAAATGAATCACTCGGTAGCGTACAATCTGATCTTGTGAGCCTGGAGTCTTTTGATGCACATCAGGAAAATATTATTAAACTGGCTAGCTTAAGCTCTGCTGCTGAGTCCCCGGTTCTGAAAAGCCTGTCTGATAGTCTTAAAACTCAGGTAGATAATAACTTAAGCAATATACTAAAAGATGGCTCGCGCGCAGATGCCGAAGCTCTGGTTAGCGGTTATGGCGTATTGTTATCTGCGCTCGAACTGGGTCGCGAACTGGTTCAAGTCAAACTGGCCCATTTAAGTGGTGATGAACGCGTCGCTGCAATTCAGGAATTCGTCACATCAGATAAAGCCACTGTTGAAGAGAAACTCGCCGCACCTGCGCTTGATGATCAAACGTGGGAATCTGAACTACTTGCCAGCATCAGACAACTTGATAGTTTGCAGTCTGAAGATAAGTCAATTGCCAGCGATTTGCAGAGCTATCGCGAAACAATCGGCCAGCTTTATGTTGAACAGGCGACCTCTACTCTTGAAGAAGGTCGTTTCGATGCTGCTGAGTCTTTTGTAAGCAGGGCGGAACGCTTCGCGCCCCAACTACCACTTTTGCTCTCAACACGTAACACGATTGCAAGCACCAAAGCCGAATTTGAGAAACAGGCACGTATAAAAGACTTAAAAGAGCAATTTGCTTTTCAGACTGATGCTGATCGCGTCACTGAAGCCAACAAAATTTTTGAACAATTACAATCCCTGCTACCGGCTAACGATCCTTTCATAACTTCAGAGGCCAGCGAAAAACTGGCTGCCAGCTACTCACGACTTGCCCAACGCAGAGCCGATCGAGGTGAGTATGGCTCCGCTTTAAAACTGTCCGAAGCTGGTCTCAAACTTGCTCCTGCCGATTCTGTTCTGAAAGCATTTCGCAACGATTTTCGAGTTGAAGTTAATATAGCTGAGTTGTCAGAATTATTTTCCAATGCTATCACACTCGATGTTGTAGATGTCACGCGCAAGGTTAATCAGATTGAAAATGGTGCACCCGCGCGTTATACAGATTTCAGAAAACAGGCAGAGACGACTCTTGAAAATCGAGTAAGAACTTTGGCCGCCACAGATAAAAATGCGGCTGCGGGTCTGCTCAATGCCGCAGTTCGGGTCTTCGCGACTAACAGTGTTCTTAGTGATTTGCTACCAGAGTTTGGTGAGTTGGAGCCCTGGCCCGATTCAGTCGCTGCCAATCAGGCGCTTAGCGACGGTAATTTGAGCTCGGCTAACAACTTGCTGCAGAGTGCTGCAGGCGAATTCGCAGGTCACCCGGACGTACTTAACCTGCAGAGACAACTCGAATCAAGTATGAAAGATGCCAATGAAGCTTATGATGAATATCTGGTAATCAAGAGTGCTGCCGGAGATAGTTTTAAAGACTTGAGAGAAGCGAAACGTTCTCTTAATAAAGCCAAGGATATCTGGTCGGATAATCCTGATTACAAAAATGCTGAGTCTGATATCAACAGATTAATTGCAGCAGCACCGGATAACCCTGCTAACCGAGTGATGAAACGAGAAGAAGTTGATATCGCTGCCGTCGCACCCAGTAATACAGATTCAGCAGCCAACAAGGTTGAATGGACACCGGCGCCCAGCGGAAGAGAATGTACAGCCAATCTCGCCGGACACGGCAAACGTTCTAAAGCGATTTGTTATGATCTGGTTTTTACCGGCTGGCGCGGTCCCCTTATGGTCGTGGTTCCCGCAGGTGAAATATCTGATAAGCCTTTCGCAATTGGTAAATACGAAGTGTCTGTTGGCGACTGGAGTAAATACTGCGCCCTTAGCGGTCGTTGTAAACCGGAAACCAATAAAGAAAAACATAACGATCCGCAAACCGGAATTACCATGGCTCAAGCCAAAGAGTTTACTGACTGGTTGTCAGAGCGCACCGGCAAGAAATATCGAATCCCAAGCAAGGCCGAGTGGGAATATGCGGCGACTGCCGGCGGCAAACAACCGAAGAAAGACTGGAATTGCCGGCTGGTCCTTAATGGCAAAATGCTGAAGGGCACAGGTATAGCCAGTGTCAAATTCGGACAGGCCAACGGCTGGGGGCTGAAAAACTACATAGGTAACGTGCAGGAGTTGGTGGAAGATGGTGGTAGCACCATCGCTGCCGGTGGCGCCTACTCGGATCAATGCACAAAAAGCGATATTTCTCTGCAGCGTCCTCATAGCGGCGCAGCTGATGAGACTACCGGCTTTCGATTAATTCTGGAAGACATAGGTTAAGGAGACAGGAAAGGAATCATGGCAAACCAAAGCTTGCGTGAATTGGCAAAGGAACATGCCCAGGGCAACCTGGACAGAGAGGCCTATAAAAAATCAAGGTCAGATCTGATACAGGGTATTCTGTCTTCAACGATTCCTCTAAAGGAAATCGACTATCCTCCTCTAGTGCAACCCCCAGAGTCCGAATCTCTCGATGATACTCAACGCAAAGAAGACTACAAAAAACCACCGGCAGCGAGTGCCGAAGCGGAAGCGACGACTTCACCAAAACCCGCAGTAGCCAGAAGCACTACTGACGATCACAATGTCAAAGCTTCGAACAAACTCCTCATAGCTGTCCTCGCTCTGGCTATAATTGCCATTCTAGTGGTAGCGGCTTTGCTGCTTAGTGGCAAAAGTGAAGACTCTGCGATTACAGTTCCAGCAGGCAGCACAGAAACGGGACAGATCAGCAACGCTAGTGTGATAACGAAAAGCGATGAGCTTATCAAAGAATTTTTGGCTGGAAAAAACTGGTCTGCCAGCAGTCTCGATACATTTCGTGAGAAATGGTCGAATTTATCCGACGAAGAAATGCCAAGTAGTCAGGGCAATCTTGCTATAGGGCAATTAACCAATGCAATCTATAAGCAATTATTGGAAGAGCAGGCATTATCAGGTCTGGTAGATGACGATTCTTCTCTCAATAAACAGCAGCAACTTATAGAGTTTGCCGACGCACTCGGTATCAATGATAACCGATTAATACTGTCTGAAGATAACTAACAGGTATTCACCTCTCCGAACCGACTATCGCTTTTGCCTAGTCATCAAAACTATCAAAATCCGGATCTTCTTCTACCAGATCATCGTCATCTCGATCGTGAGTCACATGGTCTCTGTATTGCAGAAAGACACTTTTCAGAAAACCGTATTCATCAACCGCAGCAATCCCCAGTAACTCTCCTGTGCTAAGAAGCTTGGCCTTGAAATCGATAAGCTCCAATGCCATTAGCCCACCCCGGATAGGCCTGTCGTTAACGTAGTAGGTAAAGGGATTAAACGCAATAGTATCGACACCAAGCCCGATACCCGCTCTGACGGTTGTTGGCCCGAGAAAAGGCATGACCAGAAATGGACCAGAATTGAATCCCCATTTACCAAGCGTCTGTCCGAAATCTTCTCTGTGCTTTGGCAATCCGGCGTCAGTTGAGACATCAAAAAAGCCCCCAAGCCCAAGTGTTGAATTGAGAATAAACCGACCGATATCCGAAAATGCCTGCGCGAGTTTAAACTGCAGAATATCATTAGCAATAACCGATATATCATTAATATTGCTGAAAAAGTTACTCACGCCATCATTGACAACCCGTGGCAATACCTTGTCATAAGTCTCCGCAATGGGATTAAAAAGATGCTTATCCATAGTCTGGTTAAACTTAAAAGCTCCTCGATTGAAGCCTTCGAAAGGATCACCTTCACTGATGCCCCCAGTCGACCCGCAACCAGAAATTACGGTTAACAAGCTGAAGTAAATAAGTATTCTGAATTTCTGCATAATTTGCCTGTTCTTTATCAATGCTTCTTTGAGAATTAAAAAAACTCACCAGATACGCACATGTAAATGATAATCTTATATTAAATAAAAATGAAATACTTCTGTGCTCCCGGTCTCCATACAAGATGACGATTAGTAATAATACAGATAACGAAGAATTACTGAAATTTGATAACCTGTCCTCTACATGGTGGAATGTAAAAGGCAGTCTGAAAACGCTTCATGTTATCAATCCATTAAGGCTTAAGTACATTGATGATGCCATTGGCCTGGCAAACTGCAAGGTGCTCGATATTGGCTGTGGTGGTGGATTATTGACAGAAGCGATGTCTTCCATGGGAGCCACAGTAACCGGTCTCGACGCGAACCCATCCCTGATTGAAGTTGCCCGTCAACATGCAAAACAATCGGAGCTTGAAATAAGTTATTTTGCGAACACTGCGGAAGAATTTGCGCAGGAGACGAGTGAACGTTTCGATCTGGTAACCTGTATGGAACTCCTGGAACATGTGCCCAATCCGGCTTCGATTTTCTCAGCTTGCCGTAAATTATTAAGACCGAATGGGCAACTTATTGTGACCACCTTGAATAGAAATCTACGTTCCTATCTTTCTGCAATAGTTGCTGCCGAGTATCTGTTGGATCTGGTTCCCAGAGGCACGCACGAATACTCGAGGTTTTTGCGTCCGTCCGAGATCTCACGTGATCTCAGAGAACGGGGTTTTGAAGTGCTCGATATAAGTGGAATGCATTATGTTCCCGGCATCGACTATTGTTACCTTAATAATGATCCTGCTGTTAATTATTTACTCCACGCCAGATTAAAAGACGCTTAATGTCAGCTTCCAGTTCATCAAATGTACTATTTGATCTGGATGGGACCATGCTGGATACGGCCCCGGATCTGGCGTTTGCACTGAATACCCTTTTACAGGAGCAGAACAAAGACGAATTACCATTAGAGACGATCAGACCGACTGTTTCGCTTGGTGGTGTCGCTATGCTTAAGCTCGGTTTCAATCTGGATGTGAAAAGCGAGCAATTCATTCAACTCCGAAACCGTTTTCTTGAAATTTACAGAAACAATATTGCCAGACAAAGCCGGTTCTTTGATGGAATGGAAGCCCTGTTAGCGCAACTCGAGCGAGAACAAATCAGCTGGGGAATCGTCACTAATAAACCATCCTGGTTAACAACACCCTTAATGTCAGAATTGGGGCTTAATAAAAGAACATCCTGTATTGTTAGTGGCGATACCGTCGAATACAGCAAGCCGCACCCTGCCCCCATGTATTATGCCTGCAAACTGCTGAATTGCGCAGCGGATGACACTCTTTATCTTGGCGATGCTCAAAGGGATATTGAAGCCGGAAACGCAGCAAACATGACTACGCTAATTGCAAACTATGGCTACATCGACAGCAAGGATGATACGAGTCTGTGGGGCGCGGACGGTTCAATAGATACTCCAATGGATCTATTAAAATGGCTGAATAAGAGCTGATATGGATAGCTCTGAGTATTGCCGGGAACTCGCGGCACCAGCAGGTTCTAGTCTTTATTATGCCACCCTGTTCTACAGACCCGAGGAAAAACAAAAGCTGCTTGGTGTTTTTGCCCTGCTCACTGAGCTGAATAAAACAGTTATACATTGCCAGGATCCGGGCGTAGCACGAATAAAATTGCAGTGGTGGGTGGAAGAACTGGATCGGCTTTATTTAACACAAGCACGTCATCCCGTTTCGAAATTGATTCAGACTTTTGTCAATTCATCTCATCTTGAGCAGAGGCAACTACAACAACTGGTGCAACTTGCAGAGAATGAAATCAATCCTCTGCCGGTAAACTCGCTTTCTTCATTAATCGAAAGCAAAGCTCACAGCCACGGGCATGGCTGGCGTCTGGCTGACTCGCTCATCTCGTCAAATCCGAATCAGCCAAGGGACTTACTTAACAAGCTGGCCGGTTTGTACTCCAGTATTGAAACTATGCAAACAGCAGCTGAAAAATTACACAGAGGCTATTGCGTTTTCCCCGAAGATCTGATGAATAAGCATGATCTGAGACCGGATGATTTACTTAACCTCCCCTTACCTGCTCAAACTGCTTGTTTCCTGAAGGATATATTTGACTTCCTGCATTCCGAACTGGATGCCACGCTAAACACTTTGCCCGACAAAATGATTCAGCTTCCGACATTTGCATTTTGTCTTTCATTAATCGCAAGAGCCAAGTGCAATGTTTTGAGAAATCAATCTGATCCCCGCGCTCTGCAAAACGCCAACATCACTCCATTAAAAAAACTATGGTTAAGCTGGAAAGCAAAAAGGAAAAGTGCCTGAGCGAATCAACAGGAAGCTGTTTCGCCGTGCAAAAGACGAACACGGAGTCTTCTGAAAGTGTCTCTTTCAACATTCTCTCCGTTTAATATAAAACACCATGAGTTTTTCATTTCACTTTTGAAACGCAAAATAACCAGACACGGATGAACCAGAGTCGCCGGCTTTAATCTCGCTTTATGTACAATATTATTATCGATAATCAGCCATTCATTTTTCTTAGTAAGACATATTTGTGCTGCGTTCACCTGTTTTTTCATCTGTCGAAATTGATATATCAAATGAAGAAGGTTTATCAGTATCAATATCATGCATAGTAATGTCGGTAAAAGCGGTAGCGCCGCATAGTAAACTGAAAAAACAGCGCCCAAATGGCTAAAAAGGATTAAATAAAGTAAGGCAGAAGGCGGCCGATAAGATATACGGATAAAAACACTGAAAGCACTTTCCCTGTTTTGCATTAGCTATTCCCTTTGCTTGCAATATGTGCAACTAGTTTACATACTAAGCTGCTTGTCTGACAACTATAGGCAGACCAGAGATTTTAGTGTAAAGTCTCTATTTATTAATAAGTTACGCTAGAGACACAAGACTTAAAGATGAACAGAGAAATTACAAACTCAATTAGTAATCAGCGTGACCCTGACAAGTCAGACATATCCGACCCACAAGTTGAGCCAATCCAGAAAAAGGAAATAGGCGGACCGAAGGGTCCGGAACCCACTCGTTATGGCGACTGGGAAAAAAATGGTCGCTGCAGTGATTTTTAGTTTTATTTATTTTGTGATCGTCACGAATTTCACTCCTGCTAAGAGGAATTAAACATGGCTTCGGTAGATAGCCCGATTTCACCACACGCTCAGATTTACAAACCACAACTTACTTCGATATTGTCGATTACACATCGCATGACTGGCATAGTATTAAGTCTGGGTTCTCTCTTGCTTTGCTACTGGTTACTGACTATCGCGTCCGGTGAAGTTGTTTATACAGAATTTTTGATACACAGCGATGCGTGGTATGGCCAGGTGATTCTTATGAGCTTCGTGTTTTCCTATTTCTATCATTTCTGTAATGGAATTCGACATCTTTTTTGGGATGCCGGTCTCGGACTTGAAATTGAATCAGCCTACAAGTCGGGTTACGCCGTAATCGTCGCCTCTATTTTTCTAAGTGCCGCAACTTATTATCTTGCGAGGGTTGTCACATGAGTCTGCAAACACCACTGGCAAAAGTAAAAGGGCTGGGTTCAGCAAAGGACGGAACTCATCACTGGTGGCATCAGCGCTTAAGCGCGATCGCATTACTCCCGCTCTCGCTCTGGTTTATCTATTCAGTTGTCAGTATGGTAGGTGCAGATTATATGACGGTGGTCTACTGGATTCGTCTGCCTTATGTCACAGTACTTTTAATACTTTTTTTAGTTGCCCTCTTTTATCACGCTTTGCTTGGTATGCAGATAGTTGTAGAAGACTATATCCATTCGGAATGGCAGAAGATTGCCTGCCTTATTCTGGTAAAATTTCTAGCTGCAGTTGGTGCGCTTGCTTCTGTACTGTCAGTTCTTAACGTATTTTTTGGCTTTAACGCATGATTAATTCCTACGAAATTATTGACCACAAATATGATGTGGTAGTGGTAGGCGCCGGCGGCGCCGGCCTCCGGGCTACTTTTGGCATGGCCATGAAAGGTTTGAAAACTGCCTGTCTTACCAAGGTATTTCCAACCCGAAGTCACACCGTCGCGGCTCAGGGTGGAATGAGCGCAGCACTCGGAAATATGGGCGAGGATGACTGGCGCTGGCACATGTACGATACCGTCAAAGGCTCTGACTGGCTCGGCGATCAGGATGCAATCGAGTACATGTGCAGAGAAGCCGCGCCTGCAGTTATCGAACTCGAACACTATGGCGTACCATTTTCCAGAACAGAGGAAGGTAAAATTTATCAACGCCCTTTTGGTGGAATGACGACTAATTTTGGTGAAGGTACAGCACAGCGAACATGCGCAGCTGCAGACAGAACCGGTCATGCGATTCTCCATACCCTTTATCAACAATCCCTGAAACACGATGCCGAATTTTATATCGAATTTATTGCCCTTGATTTAATCATGGATGATGAGGGTGTCTGCCGTGGCGTTCTGGCCTGGAACCTGAAAGACGGCACTTTGCATCGTTTCTCTGCTCATTCAGTAGTTCTGGCAACGGGTGGATATGGTCGTACTTACTTTTCCTGTACATCCGCTCACACCTGTACTGGTGACGGAAACGCCATGGTTCTGAGAGCAGGACTACCACTACAGGATATGGAGTTTATTCAATTTCATCCTACCGGTGTCTATGGCGCGGGTGTACTCATAACTGAAGGTGTTCGGGGTGAAGGCGGTTATCTGACAAATTCCGAAGGTGAGCGTTTTATGGAACGCTACGCTCCTTCTGCAAAAGATCTCGCTTCCAGAGATGTCGTTAGTCGTTCCATGACGATGGAAATTCGTGAAGGCCGGGGCGTCGGTCCAGAGAAGGACCATATTCACTTGCATCTTGAGCACCTTGGTCCGGAAGTGATTAACGAACGCCTGCCCGGTATAGCCGAATCTGCAAAAGTATTTGCAGGTGTCGATGTAACCAAACAACCTATCCCGGTACTACCGACTGTGCACTATAATATGGGTGGTATACCGACTAACTACAAGGGTCAGGTAGTGACTTTAAAAGATGGCGACCCTGATGCCATCGTGCCGGGGCTAATGGCAATCGGCGAAGCCGCCTGTGTTTCTGTTCACGGTGCTAATCGACTTGGTTCCAATAGTCTGCTCGATATCGTCGTATTTGGTCGGGCAGCTGCAATCTGTGCAGCCGAGACGATAAAGCCTGACACGAAACACAAAGATCTGCCCAAAGATGCCTGTGACTCTTCTATTGAACGCTTTGATAAATTACGCAATGCGACTGGCGATATCAGAACTTCTGAGATTCGACTTAATATGCAAAGAGCCATGCAAAGTGACGCGGCTGTTTTTCGCACTGGTGAAGTCATGCAGGAAGGCATGAAAAAAATGAACGAAATACACGCGTCATTTGAAAAAGTAAGTGTCAGTGACCGCTCGATGATATGGAACACCGATCTTGCAGAAACACTTGAACTGGAAAATCTTCTGCAATGCGCCATGGTCAGCATCTATTCTGCTGAAAACCGAAAAGAATCCCGCGGCGGGCACGCACGTGAGGATTACCCAGATCGCGATGATGAAAACTGGATGAAACACACGTTATCGTGGTTTGAACCTACCACCGGCAAGGTCAGTTTTGACTATCGACCGGTTCATATGAATACCCTGACCGACGAAGTGGAGAGCATTCCTCCGAAGAAAAGAGTGTACTAGTAAATAAATAATCGTATTCAGTGCAGCGAACTATATAAAATTTTTAGCAAATTATTCACGGATAAAAATAATGGCCGAATTTACACTCCCGAAAAATTCAAAAGTTAAAAAGGGTAAATCCATATCAGCGGCAAATGGAGCCAGCAATACCCGTACTTTCCATATTTATCGTTGGGAACCAGACAGCGGTGAAAATCCTCGCATGGACAGTTACGAGATTGATCTTGATAAGTGTGGCCCTATGGTTCTGGATGCGATCATTTATATCAAAAATGAAATTGATTCGACGTTAACTTTCAGGCGTTCGTGTCGAGAGGGTATTTGCGGTTCCTGTGCAATGAATATTGGCGACACCAACACCCTCGCCTGTACCCGCGGAATAGCCGAATATAAGGGCGATATCAAGATTTATCCTCTGCCACATATGCAGGTCAAGAAAGATCTGGTCCCGGATATGACCCATTTTTATGCGCAATACGCATCGATAAAACCCTGGATGCAGACCCAGACACCGGCACCGCCGGACAGAGAGCGACTTCAATCAAAAGAGGACCGTGAGAAAATTGATGGCCTTTATGAATGTATACTTTGCGCCTGCTGTTCAACCTCCTGTCCGAGTTACTGGTGGAACAGTGATCGCTACCTTGGACCTGCCATATTATTACAGGCCTACCGCTGGATAATAGATAGTCGGGATGAAAATACCGGCGAAAGACTGGATGATCTTGAAGATCCATTTCGTCTTTATCGCTGCCACACCATAATGAACTGCACGAATACCTGTCCCAAAGGACTCAATCCTGCGAAATCTATTGCTGAAATCAAGAAACTGCTTGTTACAAGAGCAATGTAGTTTCGATAAACATGAGTGAATTGTCTCGCTTACGCTGGCGCTGTCGGCGTGGAATAAAAGAGATGGATCTGGTTTTTGAACATTTTCTAGAACAAGAATATGCTGAGCTATCCTCTGTTCAAAAACATTTATTCAGTCAAATTCTTGAAGAGAGCGACCTCGATATTATGGACTGGATCCTAGGTCGCAAAGAACCTCTTAAAGCAGAATACAATGTCCTCATTCAACAGTTTCGCAAGCTCAATGCAAATTAATAAATGTTATGAATGAAGACTGGAAAAAATTCCTGCAACAAAAAATTACCAATGTCACTCAATCAAATAACGAGCATTGCCTTGTTGATCTATCCAGCTTTGACATTATAGAAATCTCCGGCGACGACGCTGAAGACTTTCTACAAGGCCAGTTGAGCAGCGACGTCAGCAGCCTTGAAATTGGCACCTGGCAAATGAGCAGTTGGTGCAATATAAAAGGAAGGGTAATCGCTACTTTTTTCCTGTACCGCGATACTCAGCGTTATTTCCTTTTGTTGAAAAACACGATTAGTGAAAAGCTAAGCAAGCGATTGCAAATGTTTGTCCTTCGGGCAAAAGTTACTATCACAAACTTAAGTGAAGAATTTGTCCCGATTGGTCTGACCGCAGATCTCAACAAAGAAGCCCTCTCATATATTGATGGAATCGAAAATACTCACCTTCTAACAATTCGAACCGGGTCAGAACCCGCGAGATCTATTATTATCTGCCCGGTTACGAACGCCAAAGAACTCTGGCAGAAAATCTCTGAACAGGCAGATGTCAGCGAGGCTGCGCAATGGGAAATTCTGGATATTCAGTCTGGGATACCGTGGGTTGGAGAAGAATGCAGTGAAGAGTTTCTACCACAGAGCCTCAACCTCGATTTGCTGGGCGGACTCAGCTTTGACAAGGGTTGTTATCCCGGACAGGAAATAGTTGCCAGAATGCACTTCAGAGGCAAATTAAAACAACGCCTCTACTGCGCAAAAATCGCTACTCAAGATAAGATTTCAATTAAGGCAAAAGTGTCTAGTAATTCTGCCCAACAGCACGTTGGACAGGTAGTGAATTGCATTGAAGATAGCGAGGCTAATTACCTCATACTTTTGACACTTGATCTTGAAGCCACTGAAGCTGATTCGCTGTTTTTTGAGAGTGAGAATGGACCTTACCTGGAACTTTCCCCTCTGCCCTATAGTCTGGCTAACTAAGACAAGCTAACGAATCTCAGCAGTGTCTCGTGGAAAAGTCAGTCGCAGTAACTTTGTCGCTCCGTGGTGGTTAAGTAACCGACATACACAAACATTATGGCCACGACTATTTCCTGCGCAAAACCCCTTCACTTATTCAAAAGAACGCCTCGAACTAAACGATGGTGATTTTGTCGACCTCTGCTGGACAGGAGAAAGCTCCGGTCCGCTTGTTGCTGTCTTTCATGGGCTGGAAGGTTCCATCAATTCTCCCTATATTCAGGACATTATGTCGAGCATTGCATCGCATGGCTGGCGCGGCGTATTCATGCACTTTCGCGGTTGTAGCGGCGAATTCAACCGACTGGATCGGAATTACCACTCTGGCGATACTGGAGATATAGAATTTCTGATTTCTACTCTGCGAACCCGCTTTCCAGACAGCCCCTTATTTGCTATCGCTTACTCGCTTGGTGGTAACGCTCTGCTAAAATATCTCGGCGAAAACAGGCAGAATACGAAACTTGATGCCGCAGTTGCTGTTTCAGTTCCTTTTCTACTGGATAGTTGCGCACTTCAGCTGAACCGGGGACTCTCAAAATTCTATCAGCGTTATTTACTTGCCAGTCTGCATAAAAAAACCAGAGAAAAATATCGTGATAGAAAGATAGATTTACCTCTGAATAGACTTGACTCCATGAAAACCTTCCATCTTTTCGATGACCAGATAACTGCACCCTTACATGGTTTTAATGGTGTCAATGATTATTATTCGCGCTCAAGTTGCCATCAGTATTTGAAGAATATCACCACACCAACACTTATTATTCAGTCAAAGGATGACCCCTTTATGACGCCTGAGGTAATTCCTGAGGCAAATGAAGTTGGCCAGAATGTTGAACTGGAAATTACGAATAAGGGTGGACACGTCGGATTTATTAATGGTAAATATCCCTGGCGAGCAAAGCATTGGCTTAAGAGCAGAATTCCGAAATACATACATTCACATCTCGACAAAGCGATATGAAAACACCCAGATCTTTTTATCTTTTACTGCTTCTGAGCTGCTGTGGGCTGCTTGGCTACGGTTATTACCTGCAATTTGTTGATGGCCTGGAACCCTGCCCGCTATGTATATTTCAACGCGTCGCTTACCTTGCCGTGGCTATTATCGCCCTGACAGGCCTCATACATGGGCCGGGCACTACCGGTATGCGCATCTACGGAGTCCTCTTAAGCGTGGCCGCGCTTTGCGGTGCATCAATTGCGGGGCGTCAGGTCTGGCTGCAACACTTACCTGCTGATAAGGTTCCTGAATGTGGTCCCGGTCTCGAATACATGATGCAGGTCTTTTCTTTTGGTGAAACGCTTGAAAAAGTGTTTACCGGCTCCGGAGAATGTGCGGTGGTCGACTGGACATTTCTCGGTTTCAGTATCGCTGAATGGAGTCTGCTATGTTTTCTTGGCATCTTCTGTTTGTGTCTGACTCATACAATCAGAGGTCGCATTGCTGGCTGGTTTTGAGAACCTTAAGGCCGAAAGCCAGGAGGTAAATTACCACCAAGCCCACGCATCATCTTCTGCATACCACCTTTTTTGGACATTTTTTTCATCATTTTCTGCATTTGATTGAATTGTTTCAGAAGGCGATTCACATCTTGTATTTGCGTGCCTGAACCATTGGCAATGCGTTTTTTTCGCGAACCATTTATAAGCGCCGGTCTTTTTCTTTCGTCCAGTGTCATGGAACTGATAATGGCCTGCAATTTCCCCATTTGTTTGTCGTCAACCTGATTAAGCGCTGCCTGGGGAATTTGCCCGGCACCGGGTAATTTATCAAGCAAGCCTCCCATGCCGCCCATATTCTTCATTTGATCCAGCTGATCATTAAAATCAGTCAGGGTAAAACCTTTTCCTTTCTTTAGTTTCTTCGCCAGCTTTTCCGCTTTTTCTTTATCCGCTTTTTCTTCAACTTCTTCAATCAGGGACAGCACATCGCCCATACCCAGAATTCTTGAGGCCACCCGATCCGGATGAAAAGGACTCAGCTCATCACTTTTTTCGCCAGTACCAATAAACAAAATGGGTTTCCCCGTGACCTGTCGCACCGATAGAGCTGCACCACCTCTCGCATCGCCATCGGTTTTTGTGAGTATGACCCCGGTAAGTGGCAGTGTTGTATTAAAAGCCTGCGCTGAGTTCACTGCATCCTGACCGAGCATACTGTCAATGACGAAAATCGTGTCGGAGGGGTTTATTGCCGAGTGCAGAGACTTCACTTCATCCATCATACCCCCGTCAACGTGCAGTCGCCCGGCTGTATCAACGATGAGCACATCCATAAACTGCGCACTGGCCTGTTTTATAGCCGCTCTGGCAATGTCAACCGGGTCCTGTTCAACTGTGCTTTCAAAAAACTCAAGCTGGTTATCGCTGGCGAGAACCCGCAGTTGCTCTATAGCCGCCGGACGATAGATATCACAACTGACTGTCATTACTTTTTTCTTCTGTTTCTCCTTGAGCCAGCGTCCCAGCTTGCCAACGGTCGTGGTTTTACCGGCGCCTTGCAATCCCGCCATAAGTATCACGGCGGGTGGTTGTGTGTTCATATTCAGGGAGACGTTGGACTCGCCCATCATCTGCACCAACTCATCGTTCACGATCTTTATGACCGCCTGACCAGGCGTGAGGCTACTCATCACTTCCTGAGATATTGCCTTGCTTTTTACATGTTCGATGAACTCTTTCACGACAGGCAAAGCCACATCTGCTTCCAGCAGAGCCATTCTCACCTCTCTCAAGGCTTCGGAAATATTATCTTCATTGAGACGCCCGTGACCACGCAGATCCTTCAGTACTTTTGTCAATCTATCGCTTAAATTATCAAACATGTTTATTCCTGATCGGGTTCAATCCCGTGTTTAAATTATTAAAGATTTAAATTATCACTGCTGTATTCATATCTAACAAACATTTCGCCACACTATAGGCCGCCAGTGCCGAGGTTTTTGGACTGTCATCCAGTGGTATACCGGATAAACTGACCTGAAAATTACCACTGATGGCCTCTACTTCCAGTTCGTGCATATTTTCACTGATATCCGGGTCAGCAAGCAGTTCTACCCTGGTCTCATCAAATCCCAGGCCCGCCAACGCAACCGTCGCCGCGACATTACTGTTACGTGGAAATGCCAGAGCCGCATCTCTTGCGCTGCCACTATAAAAACACTCGGCCTTATACAAGCCAGTCAGATCAAGCGTTTCTTCCGCCGGGGTTCCTCGCCATGCCAGCGCTGGTTTACGCCCGCGGTAGGTCACTTTTTGAAGTCCTGCCAGGCGGGCGGCGGTCAGCGCGTCTATACCACCGACGGCTCCAGCCGGCAAATACACGGATGCGTCATTTAGTTTTGCCGTCTCTCTAAGTTGTTCATAGAGAGATTCTTCGGCAAGTGCCCCTATTGAGATGACTAATAAACTGATACCCGCGCTCAGAACCTCATGCCCGTATTGTCGAACTGCATCATGTCCGGCACATTCCGCGATTACATCAGGTTTCTGCCGCATCAAATCCTCAAAACTATCCAGCAGGGGAATATTCATTGTGTTGTACTTTTCAGCTTCTTTGTAATCCTCAGCAGAGACAATAACACCTGCTATTTCTATATTCGCGTCATGGCCCTGTTCCAGCAGCACCCTACACACGACTCTACCCATGCCACCGAAACCTATTATACCTACGCGCATAAACCCCTCTGGACCGAAAGCTCAAATATTAAGAAAATTACGAGACTGATACATGAATAATGCATATTATACTGAAACCACTAATAATCAGGAACAAACCTTTGCTCTGGGGCTATATTGCACTAATCAGTTATCTGATTTCCACAGTCTGGATCGGCATCAGCATCTTTAAGCTGAAAGAGAGCCCGGAACTGATGGAAAAAACCGGGCCCATGAGCGCAGCAGCTCTTGCCCTGCTTTTGCACGGAATCGCCATCTATCAACTGACTAACACGCCAGAAGGGATTAACCTTGGTTTCTACAATGCACTTTCTCTGATTAGCTGGTTTATAGCTTTCCTCCTCTTTTTTGGTAGTATGATTAAACCAACCGATAATCTTCTGTATATTTTTCTTCCTGCCGCGGCTCTTGCCCTGGCACTGGATATGATAATGCCGCATACCTATATCCTGCCGGAGGGTCTCAGTATCGGACTGCGTCTCCACATTCTTCTCTCGGTAAGCGCCTATAGTCTGCTCGCCATAGCAGCGCTACAAGCTATGCTGCTGGCTTTTCAGGAAAACCAGTTGCATAACAAGCGTCCTACCAGGAGCATTCGCCTGCTACCGCCAATGCAAATTATGGAAACCCTGTTGGTTCAACTGATTGCAATTGGCTTTTTTCTCCTCAGCCTGAGCCTGTCCACCGGGCTGGTTTTTGTTGAAAATGTCTTCGAACAACATCTGTCCCATAAAGTTGTTTTTTCTATTCTGGCCTGGCTGGTTTTTGCAGTACTGTTGCTTGGGCGCTGGGCCTGGGGTTGGCGTGGTAAAAAACTTACTCGTCTGACTCTGGGTGGATGCGTACTTTTATTACTGGCCTATTTCGGTTCCAAATTTGTGCTCGAGTTGGTGCTCGGAAAAGTCTGAAACTTGAGCCCTTCGAAGCTCCAGCGTTGAGAGAAAAAATTTGAGCGATATTCCCATTTCCGTATTATTTGGCATTCTCTTCCTGCTGGTACTTTTGTCTGCTTTTTTTTCCAGCTCCGAAACTGGAATGATGGCGCTGAATCGCTACCGATTACGGCATCTTGCTGAAGACGGTCACCGCAGTGCGAACCTTGTTGAAGCTCTGCTAAAAAGGCCTGACAGGCTGATTGGTCTGATACTGCTCGGCAATAACCTCGTGAATATATTCGCAGCTTCTCTGGCCACAGTTATCGCAATGCGCCTTTTAGGCGAAATTGGACTTGCTGTCGCTCCGATATTATTGACTGTAGTCATTCTGATATTTGCCGAAGTTGCCCCGAAAACACTGGCTGCGCTATATCCAGAACGTATTGCTTTTCCAGCAGCTTATATTCTCACACCTCTGGGCAAGATGCTTTACCCCTTTGTCTGGATTATTAACAAGGTCGCCAATGCTCTTCTGTCCTTGCTAAAAGTCAATGTTGAAAACATGGAAGAAACACCCTTGACCAGAGAAGAACTGCGGACAGTGGTAATCGAAGCTGGCGCAATGATACCAAGACGACATCAAAAAATGCTGATCAGCATTCTCGATCTTGAAAACATAACTATCGATGAAATAATGGTTCCCAGAGCGGAAATTGATGGTATCAATTTAAGCGACACGCCCGCCGAAATCGTAAAAGCGCTGGGTCACGCACAGCATACCCGCTTGCCTGTTTATCGTGACAATATTGATAATATTCTGGGCATCCTGCACGTTCGTAATATCCCCAGATTACTGACTTCACAAGATAAGGGTGATTTGTTAATCGAAACACTTGAAAGTAGTGTCAACGAACCTTATTTCGCCCCTCTGGGTACTCCTATGCATACTCAGCTGATGAATTTTCAACGACAGAAACGACGAATAGGCTTTGTGGTAGACGAATACGGAAATATTCAGGGGCTTGTCACGCTTGAAGATATTCTGGAAGAAATCGTCGGCGATTTCACAACCGATTTGCAACACTTCAGCCAGGATATTCACCCTCAGGAAGACGGTAGCCATATTATTGATGGTAGTGCGACCTTACGTGACATCAATCGTCAGATAAAACTGCAACTTCCTGTTGACGGCCCTAAAACTCTTAATGGTCTCATTCTTGAACATTTACAGAGCATACCTGAACCTGGCACCAGTCTGAGAATTGGAAATGTCAGTCTGACAATCACACAGGCTGTAGATAATGCAGTGAAAAAGATAAGAGTCGAGATAATTGAGAACGATGAAAGTCAGGATGAACTGCAAGCACTAAATTAATCCCTGTTCGAACAATTCTGTCAGCCGGGTCACGGCAATTATCTCTAGCTCCTTAATGCTCTCTTTGGGTTTGTTCGCATAGGGCACTATCGCCTTTTTAAATCCGTGTTTGGCTGCTTCGTTTAGACGCTCCGGACCATTTTGAACAGGCCGAATCTCACCGGCAAGACCAACTTCACCAAATACAACCAGATCAGTGGGCAAAGGTTTGTTTCTCAAACTTGAAATTACCGCCAGTAGAATAGCCAGATCTGCACCTGTTTCGGAAATTCGTATGCCTCCAACAACGTTGATAAAGATGTCCCGGTCAAAACTGCTGATACCGGCATGCCGGTTCAGTATTGCCAGCAGCATTATCAATCTGTTCTGCTCCAGGCCAACAGTAACCCGTCTTGGTTGCGGAAGATGTGACTCATCGACCAGTGCCTGAACCTCAACCAGCATAGGTCTGGTCCCCTCCCTGGTCACCATAATTATACTGCCAGCGACTTCCTGCTCATGACGTGACAGAAATATCGCGGACGGGTTACTTACCTCTTTCAAGCCCCTGTCTGTCATTGCGAATACACCCAGCTCGTTCACTGCACCAAAGCGATTTTTGACTGCACGGATAACCCGATAACGACTACCGCTATCCCCTTCGAAATAGAGTACAGTATCGACCATATGCTCCAGCACACGTGGTCCGGCAAGTGCGCCTTCTTTGGTGACATGGCCAACCAGCAAAACAGCTGTGTTGGTTTGTTTTGCGAATCTAACCAGTTGTGCAGCTGATTCGCGAACCTGAGAGACCGAACCCGGTGCCGATGTCAGCAACTCTGTATAAATGGTTTGAATCGAATCAATCACAATAACCCGAGGTAGATCCTTACTAGCCAGTTGCAGAATACTCTCAAGGTTATTTTCCGTATAAACCCTGAGTGCGTCGAGTTCCAGACCCAGTCGTCGTGCACGCAGTCCTATTTGTTCAATAGATTCTTCGCCACTGACATACAGGCTGTCAATTTTATGAGTGACAGAAATGGAAGACAGCGCCTGAATTAGAACAGTAGATTTGCCGATCCCCGGATCACCCCCGATAAGGGTAACTGAGCCAGACACAAGACCACCACCCATTACCCTGTCGAGTTCAGCTATCCCCGTACTCAGACGTGAATCTTCCTGTAATTCAACTTTGTCTAAAGAGCGGACTTCGATTGCTTTGCTGAGGTGTTGTTTAAAACGATTACTGTCATTATCTGTGGATTTTGCTACTACTTCCTCCACCAATGTGTTCCAGTTAGCACAATCAGGGCATTGTCCGGACCATTTGATACTCACGGCGCCACAATCACTGCAGGAATATTGAACCTTTGCCTTAGCCATTAATTTCTTCGAATGTCAGGCGTTTGTGAACGCCACATAAAAGTTCATAAGGTATAGTTTCGGCATACATTGCGACTTCTTCTATTGCCAGATTAGCTCCCCATAACTCGACCGGATCGCCAACTTTAGCCTCAGCCTGTGCCGACAAATCAACTGTCAACATGTCCATAGACGATTTACCTATAATACTTGCCCTTTTACCGTTCACCAGAGCAGGTGTTCCCGAACGGGCGTGACGCGGGAATCCATCCCCATAACCGGCTGCCACAATGCCAATACGGGTATCTGATGGACAACGCCAATCAGCACCGTAGCCAACAGGTTCACCTTTCTTAAGTGCTTTGACGGAAATCAACTCAGAACGCAAACTCATTACCGGCTTCAGATCATGGTCTGAGGCTGAGCAATTTAGTTGTGGAGACACCCCGTACAACATAAGCCCTGGTCTGAGCCAATCTGCGTGACTTTGCGGATAGCCTACAATGGCAGCAGAGTTGGCTATAGATTTTTCAGCGTTTATTGCCTTTGTTATGGCAGAAAAATTCTCTAGCTGTCGAGTGACCATATCATTCTGCAATTCATTTGCCGTCGCCAGATGCGTCATCAGAACAATATCTTTATCAATGTTGCTACTTGTTTGCAAACGCTGCCAGACCTTGCTGATCCTGTCCGGCTCAAAGCCCAACCTGTGCATGCCTGTATCAACTTTTAACCAGACTTGCAGAGCTTTTTTTAATGTAACCTGTTCCAGCATGTCGAGTTGAGATTCGTGATGGATCACTACATCAAGGTTCAGAAAGTCGGCACGTAATAGTTCTTCTGCTGAATATGGGCCTTCAAGCAGCACTATGCGATTATCTATACCAGCTGCTCTTAATTCTTCCGCTTCTTCTAAACAAGCAACTCCAAAGGCATCGGCAGAATTCAGCGATCTGGCAACACGAGCCAGTCCATGCCCATAGGCATCTGCTTTAACAACCGCCATTATTTTGCGGCCAGGTGCTATTTCTTTAACTCTGGAAAAATTGTGCTGAAGGGCTGCGAGATCGATTGTGACCCTGGCTGGTCGTGTCATTCATCACCCAGCATAAAAGACGGAGGGGCGCTCCCGAGATAGGACTTATCCTCAATATAATTTTCAAATCGCGTGTACTGTCCAAGAAACGCAAGTCGGACAGTACCTATCGGACCATTTCGTTGTTTTCCGATAATTATTTCCGCAATCCCTTTGTCGGCGCTATCCTCATCATAAACTTCGTCCCTGTATATAAATGCGATGACATCTGCGTCCTGTTCAATGGCACCCGATTCACGTAAATCTGACATTACAGGTCTTTTGTTAGGTCTCTGCTCGAGACTACGATTAAGCTGGGAAAGAGCGATGACAGGTACGCTTAATTCTTTCGCCATCGCCTTCAGAGATCGTGATATTTCCGATATTTCAGTCGCCCGGTTTTCTTTTGTTCCGGCAACCTGCATCAATTGAAGATAATCAATAACAATGAGATCCAGGCCATGTTCTCTGGAAATTCGGCGACTGCGCGCCCGTAGTTCTGCCGGCGTAAGTGCAGGTGTATCATCTATGAATAACTTGGTGTCCTGCATCATGGCAACGGTTGAGGTCAATCGTAGCCAGTCATCATCTGCCAGTTTGCCAGTTCGTAGTTTTTGCTGATCAATCCTTCCCAGAGAAGCCATCATGCGCATTGCCAGCTGTTCTCCAGGCATTTCCATGCTAAAGATGGCCACGGTTTTTTTCTCCTTAATCGCGGCATGTTCCGCAATATTAATAGCGAAAGCGGTTTTCCCCATCGATGGTCTGCCGGCAACAATGATTAAATCGGAGTTCTGTAATCCAGCGGTTCGTTCGTCGAAATCGTCAAAACCGGTAGAGATACCGGTTATCGGGTTATCCTTTTGAAAAAGCTCATCGACTCTGTCAATGGCCACCGCCAGCAAATCTTTAATTTGCCGATAGCTTTTGCGACCCCGGTTTTCCTGCTCTGCAATTTCAAATACAGCCTGCTCAGCGTGATCAAGAATCTCTTCGCTGCTACGCCCCATTGGATTGAAAACCGTTTCACCGATTTCCGTTGTGGCGGAAATTAGCTGACGAAGAATTGATCGCTTTCGCACGATATCAGCGTAAGCACCTATGTTACTGGCACTGGGTGTATTTTCAGCGAGAGCCGCCAGATAACTTAAACCACCAGCGTCATCCAGAAGCTGATGGTTTTCCAGCCACTCCGCAGTGGTAACGATGTCGAAAGGATGGCCGATTCCCTCGAGCGAGGCAATCGCACGGAAAATGATTTGATGATTACGCCGATAAAAATCTTCTTCACGTATACGTTCGACGATTTTCAGCCATGCGTCTTTATCAAGAAAAATACCACCTAGTACAGCCTGTTCTGCCTCGATGGAATGCGGCGGGACTCTAAGCGCACTGATTTCGGAGTCCGAAGAATCAGTGGTATGAGCGGTATCGACCATTGCTAATTATTATCTGGCAATATTCAGGACTTACTATTATTCATTTCTACGAATATAAAATAAGTATCTATTAAATAATTCCTATTCTTCTTCAGCCTCTACTATCACTTTAACAGTGACATCCACATCAGCATGAAGATGAACAGCAACATCAAATTCACCCAGCATTCTCAACGGACCCTCAGCCAGAATAACTTCGTGTTTGCTGAGTTCTTCACCTGCCGCTGAGACAGCTTCAGAAATATCGGCAGTACCGACAGAACCAAAAAGCTTACCTTCTGCACCTGCTTTCTTTTTAACACTGACTGAAATCTCGCTGAGCTTAGCTGCTCTTGCTGTGGCCCGGCCCAGAGCATCAGCCTGCGCTTTTTCCAGTTCTTCCCGACGTGCCTCAAATTTGGCCACATTCGCAGCGGTAGCAGAGACTGCCTTGCCATTAGGAATCAGATAGTTACGACCATAGCCTGGTTTAACGTTCACTTGCTGGCCCAAATCACCAAGTTTTTGAATTTTTTCCAGTAAAATTACTTCCATCTCAACACCTCATCTAATCAATTAATCAATCATATCACGACAGGACCGATCAGGTCTTTTGTCGAATTCGCATGTACAACGCTTGTGCGTCCTATCCAGCCTCATCGGCAGGCGGAGATCCACGCCTGTTAAGCAAAGAATCCGTCATGCCTATCCAGGCAACAAAAATCACCATCAGCTGAGGCACAAAAGCTAATAGCAGATACATAGCGGTCAGCCAGCTTCGAGACAAGTGCCTCTCTTTTACCGTGCGATGGACCGTAGCCAGTCCCTGAAACAGGTACAACACAAGCGCTATGATCAACAGGTCCCTTAGCAGAGAAGCAAAACTTAGTCCCTCAAAAAACAACAATCCCATACCCAAAACAAGTGGAAAGACCAGTGGTCTTGGCAGAGTAAAAGCACGAAACTCCAAGCTGAAACCACCTGGATTAAACAGGCGCGACTGCCACCATCTTGCTATCAGAACCGTAATTATCAGGCTCATCGTTATACTTGATGCCACCATGGCATTCATTAAAGCCGGGGCAAGCTCAATAGCCTGTTGGTACTGCGCCGAAGTTCCGGCAGGCAAGCCACTGGCAAGCGCCTCGTTCAGCAAATTACGCCACCATTCCTCTACATCACCAATCGCCAGATGCATATACACAACAAAGCTCAAAGCAATGCCTCCTGCGAACAGGGACATTAGAGCAGGTCTTTGCGTCTCTCTCAGCACCAAAGAGCAGAAATAAACCGGTAGCCAGACACAGCCGGCAATCATAACGACGAATGCAAACTGAATCTTCAGTAGTGCACTCAACAAGCACATTAACAGAAAGCTACCAAGCATAAGCTGAGCGCATTGAGTCGCGCCTTTTCGTAATGTCAGCAGACCAATCGGTACGCCGCTGAATAAAAACGCGAGCGGCAAAAACAAAAGAGATAAGGTCGATAAAAAACTGACAGCACCTATCGCCTGCATTCGACCGGACAATATGTATTTGCCTAGCGCTTGCATGCTCTAAAGCTTCCTAGCCGATAAAATTTCCTGCAGACAGTATTGCTTGCGGCAGGAACCACATGAACCAATCCTGGTTTAATGCGCGTCGCTGTAAGGAATCAAAGCCAGAAAGCGTGCTCGTTTAATTGCTGTAGAGAGCTGCCGTTGGTATTTGGCTTTGGTGCCTGAAATCCGACTGGGGACAATCTTTCCCGTTTCGGTAACATAAGCTTTTAGCGTTGCCAGATCTTTATAGTCAATCTCAACAACACCTTCTGCAGTAAACCGGCAATATCTTTTGCGACGAAAATAACGTGACATATCTATTTCCTCTTGAAATTCTTTAAATTAATTTACGTAAACCTTATCCAGCAGGGACAAGTGTTTCATCTTCAGATCCACTATCCGCTTCCACTGCGGGTGTGCTGTCGGCATCATCTTCACCAATTGAGCCTTCCGCGTCAGCAATCTTTTCAGATGGAAAAGATTCTGTCTCGTCAATCTCAACAGGGCCTTCTACTTCAGACTCATCATTGTCAAAATCACCTTTGTCACTAGAAAAAGAAGCAGGTTCCTGATCTTCTTCTGCACTTTTCACCAGATGAGAAGGTTCGGTGACAGCACTATCGCGCTTTATCACTAAATTTCGGATGACCGCATCGTTAAATCGAAACGCGCTGTTAAGTTGCTCCAGCACCTCACCATCGCACTCGACATTCATCAAGACGTAATGTGCTTTGTGAACCTTATTAATTGGGTAGGCTAACTGCCGTCTGCCCCAGTCTTCGAGGCGGTGAATTGTGCCCTTACCGGTTTCAATTATCGCCCGGTAACGCTCCAGCATTGCGGAGACCTGCTCGCTCTGGTCCGGATGAACCAGAAACACGATTTCGTAATGTCGCATTGTATATCCTCTTGGGTTATAGCCTCCCGCTACATGAGCGGTGAGACAAGGAGTAAATCAAGGGTGCGGAGTGTAGATTATTCGCTCCGGCCATGCAAATAAGTAGCTTGAAAAAGCTAATTTCTGGTGATTTTCAGGTAATTACGCACAGTATTCGCCTTTTTCATCAATTCAGCCGCTGTCTGATTTTTTTTTTGGCGACTTAGATGACGCCCTTCAAAATACAATTCAATTGTGTCTGAGGCGAAGGGATAGGGCTCAAAACGATAAATGCCCGGTTCCGTTTCATTCAGCTCAATATCGGCATCCTTGTCCTCGCTAACGGGCACATTTCGAAACAACGCCATGCCCCGTTTCCCCGCCGGGTTCATGTTGAAATACAGTGCGCAGGCATCGACAAATTGCAGGAATTTATAAGCTGTAAACAGGCCTGTTTCTGAATAGTCAGCGCACTCTGACTTCAGTCGTTTTTGCCGCGCCAGTTCCGCATCAAGCAACGTTTCAAGAGCCGCCCTGCTTTGTTCGGGCACCCAATCAAGACTAATCGCATCTGACAGGCCATAGCGACCCCTATAAAGACCGTAACTATGCATACTGGATATCAGTCCACAAAACGGACTGTGTCGCTCGTTAAAGTCAGGCGAGGCCCGACTCGTTTTTAGAATGTATTCAAAAGGCGTTTCAACCAGATTAAAGGGCAGGCCAGTTAACTCGTCCAGAGGTGGGTTCTCGTCAAGCTCCAGCCAGCCATGATCATGGTGATAGGCAAGAAATACTATTTCTTCGTAAGGTTCAGGACGCTGAAAGTTTTCATTGCCAAAATTTTCAGCCAGCTTGCCTGAGAGCGCGGCATGCTCCACATTTTTTATATACAAGCGTCCCTCTGATGAAGGTAAATTATTTTCTGAATTCTGAATAATCATAGCCTCGACTCCGCTTCTCCATTATTCCCGTTTATGAACGTTTCTGTCTAAGAACTTCATAAAGGCAAATACCACTTGCGACCGAGACATTCAAACTTTCCACCACTCCCTTCATTGGCAAGGCAAGCAGATAATCACATTGCTTTCGTGTGTTTTGCCTAAGACCTCGCCCCTCTCCTCCCATCACGATAGCCAATGACATAGTCAAATCAACATCATAAATACTACTCGTGCCATCAGCCGCGGTGCCTATGATCCAGACCCCTGCTTCTTTTAATTGACGCAAGGCTCTGGAAAGATTGCTGACCTGTATCAAGGGCGTATTCTCCGCAGCCCCGCTTGCCACTTTACTCACTGTCGCGTTTAGTGACGCCGAATTATCTTTTGGAATAATGACAGCATCTGCACCAGCTGCATTTGCCGTTCTCAGACAGGCACCAAGGTTGTGAGGATCCTGAACCCCATCCAGAATCAGCAGGAACAGATTCGCGGGTTTATCGGCAAGCAATTCATCAATACTGTATTTTTTATCGCGCAGCGATGTCTGTCTTACCATCACTCCCTGATGAAGTGCCTTTCCGCTATGGCGATCTAGTGACGCCCGACTCACTTCTTGTACACTGATACCGGCAAGCTTTGCCATTTCAATCAAGTGACTTAATTCAGCAGATAGTTTTTTATCGCCCTGAACCCATAATTCGTAAATATTTTGCGGATTGTTTTCCAGAGCAAGACGAACTGCGTGTTGTCCATAAACTCTATCCGCTTTCTTGCTGCCCATAGATACTAATCTGCCAGTTCAAAATCTATTTTTCTATCGTCAACACTGACGCGTACTATTTTCACCTTGATTCGATTCGCCAGACGATAGGTTTTTCCTGTTCGCTCCCCCTGTAATCGGTGGCCGATTGCATCAAAATGATAGTAATCGCCCGGTAATGCAGTCACATGAACCAGACCTTCTACGAATACCTCATCAAGCTCAACGAATAGACCGAAAGAGGTGACTGAAGTGATCGTGCCTTCGAAAACGTCGCCGACTTTATCCTTCATATATTCACACTTCATTCGTTGGACAACATCTCTCGAGGCTTCTTCCGCACGCCGTTCAGTCAACGAACTGTGTTCGGCCATAAGATGCATTTCCTGCTTTGAATAGCCAATCTTTTTCTTTTTCGATTTAGCAATAAGGTGTCTAATTGCTCTGTGAACGAGAAGATCCGGATAACGTCGTATTGGTGAGGTGAAGTGAGTGTATGCATCAAAGGCCAAACCGAAATGCCCCAGGTTTTCTTCACTATAATTTGCAAGAGGTAAACTGCGCAGCAAAACGGTTTTAATCATGTGCCCATCTGCCCTTTTATTAACCGCTTCGATTAATTTCGCATAATGTTTTGCCTTGGGTTTGTCACCACCTTCAAGAGATAAGCCGAGTTCACTCAGAAAATCCTTCAAGTCTGATAGCTTTTCCAACTTCGGTGTATCGTGATTTCGATATAAAGCTGGTATCTCGGCATCGAGCAGGTAGTTGGCGGTAGACACATTTGCTGCCAGCATAAATTCTTCAATCAACCTGTGTGCATCGTTGCGCACCATAGCCTGTATATTTTCAACCCTGCCTTCATCATCAAAGCTCAAAAATGATTCGCTAGAATCAAAGTCCAGCAATCCCTGCTTTTTCCTGTTCCCGTTTATTAAACGATAAAGGCTATACAAGTCATCAAGGTTGCTTAGTATTTCCTCCCGGCGCTGCCGCTTCTTTTTCTTTTTCTCGACAACAATGTCTGCCATCTCGGAATAAGTCAGCCTTGCAGAAGAGCGAATTATCGCATTATGAAAGTCATGCTTTTTAACCTTGCCTTGCTTGCTTATCTGCATTTCGCATACCATCGACAATCTGTCCACATCGGGTTTAAGCGAGCAAAGCTCATTGGATAAAATTTCCGGTAGCATCGGAATAACACGATTTGGAAAATAGACCGATGTGCCGCGCTTTTGCGCTTCCGTATCGAGTGCGGTTCCAGGTGTCACATAGTGTGATACATCGGCAATAGCAACGAACAATTTCCAGGCTACACCGTCTTTCTCACAATAAACAGCGTCATCAAAATCTCTGGCATCCTCTCCATCTATAGTAACGAATGGCAGTTCACGCAAATCCAGTCTGTCTGCTACTTCAATTTTCGAGTCAGGTTTCAGGCCTTCAATTTGCTCAAGTAAGTCTTCAGGCCAGACATGGGGAAGTTCAAAGGATCGGATCGCAATTTCAGCGGCGATACCAGATTGTTCGTGATGACCCAGCACATCCACAATTCTACCCACAGGCTGGGTATGCTTGTCCGGCTGCCGGCTGATTTCAACCAGAACAAAGTCACTTGCTGCAGCTTTGCCCAGATATTTAGTGGGAATAATGATGTCCTGACTCAAGCGCTTGTTGTCAGGCACCACAAATCCTATATCGCCTTCTTCAAAATAACGACCGACTACCTGACTATTGGCCCTTTCCAACACTTCGACCAGAGCGCCTTCACGACGCCCGCGTTTATCTGTTCCGGCTACACGAACGGCAGCCCTGTCACCATGAAGTACTCTGCGCATTTGTTTGGCACTCAGGTATAAATCACCATCGTCGCCATCGTCAGGAACAACGAAGCCATAACCGTCCGGATGACCTATGACCTTACCCGGAATTAAATCCATTTTCTCGATAAGGCCATAACCTTCCCGGCGGTTGCGTATGAGCTGACCATCCCGCACCATCGCTTTGAGTCGGTTTCCAAGTGCCGCCCTGTGTTCCTGATTACCGACTTTCAGGCCTTTCGAAATATTTGTGAGCGTGCAGGGTTTTCCCGATTTTCTGAGGAAGCTTAGAACCTCCTCCCGGCTCGGAATAGAAATCGCTTTTCGATGTCTGACTTTTGTGGTTTTGCTCATATCCTGTAATACGTTGACAACAATTCAGGGGATAGGTAAAGTCCGCCGTTCTTTCGGGCTCACCTTGCCCAGGTGGCGGAATTGGTAGACGCGCTAGCTTCAGGTGCTAGTGGGGGTAACCCCGTGGAGGTTCAAGTCCTCTCCTGGGCACCATCTTAACAGACCTCATCAGACAACAACACAATCTCTGATTTTTAACAGAGATACAGCTTTTGCAGCCAACTCACTCCTGCTTATCTTTGTCCCCTGACACAGTTCAGATAGTTTTGGATTTATTGCCAAGCATGTAATACGATTTCGCCAATTCATCTTTCAGGAGCGCTTAAATGCACCGTTATCTATTACTTTGTATTGTCTTGATGTTGTTTACTGCATGTGATCAATCCGCCCCTCCTCCGGCGGAGAACAAAGCTGTTGTCACTATGGATGAGCTTGTTGAAAAGCTCAGCGTAGCAAATGAATCCGAACGAATTAATGAGTGGTTTGAACTCAAATTCGAAGAGGAACTTGCTTTCAGCCCCATCTGGCAATCTGTTCTCGGCCGTAAAACCGATTACGGCAAAATAGACGATTTTTCACGTGAGGCAGAACTGGTACAGTTAGAATGGCGACGCGACAGCGTAGCTGAAATGAAATCCGGTTTTGATCGAAACCAGCTGTCTGATGAAGCGAAAACATCCTACGATATCTGGGAGTACCAGCTCCAGGAAGCGGAAGCTGCTCACAAGTTCATTGATAACGATTACATTTTTCACCAGATGCAGGGTGCACATGCATTTCTTCCACAAGTACTCATCGCCTTTCACCCGGTCGATGAGCTGTCTGATATGGAAGCTTATATTTCCAGAATAGAGGAAGCCGGCCGGGCTGTAGAGCAGCTCATTGTTCGCTCAAAGCTAAATGCAGATAAAGGTGTACGGCCTCCCCGCTTCGCTTTTGAATACGTTATTGAAGAAGCCGGTAAGCTAATATCAGGTGCACCTTTTGAAGAGGGTGAAAAAGAAAATGACATCTGGGCGAATGCCACTGGCAAGATCGAAGCCTTGCTTGAAAGTGGAAAAATTACCATGAATCAGGCAGAAGTTCTGAGTCAGGCTGCGCGTAAAGCTCTGCTTGATTACTGGCAACCTGCCTATGCCAATCTCGTAAAATGGCAAAAAGAAGATATTCCCAATTCAGCTGAACAGAGTTCAGGTGTTGGCAGTCTCCCGAATGGCACAGACTTCTACAATGAGCGTCTCTCCAACTGGACGACCACCGCATTGAGTGCCGATGAAATTCATGAGATTGGTCTGGCAGAAGTAAGTCGTCTTCGAGGTGAAATGGAAGCAATAAAGGATAAAGTTGGTTTTGAAGGCGAGCTCGCTGATTTCTTTGTACACCTGCGAGAATCAAAGGACGATGAACGTTTTTATTACCCGGATACCGATGAAGGCCGTCTTGGCTATATTGCCGATGCCAGCGCAGCGATTGAGAGAATAAAATCCGAACTCCCTAACTATTTTGGCCTGCTGCCGAAGGCTGATCTGGAAGTAAAACGCGTGGAAGCATTCCGTGAACAGGATGGCGCAGCCCAGCACTATTATCCCGGCACACCGGATGGCTCGCGGCCCGGAATATATTATGCCCATTTATCTGATATGAAGGCATTACCAAAACGGGAACTGGAAGTCATTGCCTACCATGAAGGACTACCTGGTCATCATATGCAGATTGCCATTGCCCAGGAACTCGAAGGTGTGCCTACTTTTCGAACTCAGGCAGGCTTTGGTGCCTATTCGGAAGGTTGGGGACTGTACTCGGAATTTCTGGCGAAAGAAATTCCCGGCAGCTACGCCGATCCCTATTCAGATTTTGGACGACTCGGTTCTGAGATCTGGCGCGCTATACGGCTGGTTGTGGACACCGGGCTGCATTCAAAAGGCTGGTCTGAAGAGAAAGCGGTTCAATATTTTATGAGTAACGCCGCAGCACCGGAGACACAGGTCCGTTCAGAGATCAGGCGTTATCTGGTGTTGCCCGGCCAGGCCACAAGTTACAAAATAGGTATGCTCAAAATTCTTGAGCTTCGCGCTAAAGCCAGAAGCGAACTGGGTGAGAATTTCGATATTCGAGGTTTTCACGATACCGTGCTTGGCGGAGGCGCCCTGCCACTTGTCATCCTCGAACGTCGGGTTCGCGACTGGATTGCCAGTATAAAACCCGCCTGAGCAAGAACAGATTCAAGTATTGTCGAAGGCAAGGAAGAATTGATTAATATCAGCTTCCCTGCCTTTGACTTTTAAATCACCGGAATCGATTACAACGGCAATGTCAACTTCTCCCGCTGCCAGTCTCTGAGCAGTAGAAGAAGACACTCTAATGCTCGCAATGATATCGGCTGGTTCTTGCTGTATATGCAGCTCATTCTCTACACAGGCAAGAAAATACTCCTGCTCGTCAATCACCAGCTGGTAAACACCCTGCCATGCACGGCCTGCTTGCGCATTGAAATAAGCACGCAGGACCAGGATTAACCAGTCCGGATCCTCATGCTGCGTCTGGTTACGACGATCATTAAAATTCATACCCCAGCGAATCAGGCTATAGACACTGGTCTTCAGCCCCTCACCGTTTACCCCAATCGTGTAAACAGGATGACCTGTCCCTTCACGAAGTAGAATTTGATCCCCAACAAGTTGCTGTAATCGTTCACTCAAAAGGTTAGTGCCTATACCCTGCAGATTAGCCTGAAGTTCCTTGAAACGACGTGGTCGTATCATCACTTCACGAACGATAAGAAGCGTCCATCTGTCACCGATTACATCAAGTGCGATAGCCAGTGCGCAATTCTGCGAATAGCTGCGCTTAGTCATTTCCTTTCTCAGCAAATTTCATAGAGATGATTATATTCTTTACTATATAATAATAAATCACTATACTTTTTTAAAGTAAATTTTAAAGGTAATAAAATGAATCATATTAATAGTCAGAGTCACCCTCTGTTTTTTACGGCGATTAAGCTGAATGCCGGCTTCTCTATCATCTGTGCTGGTTTTATGCTTATTTTTAGCAAGGATATCAGTTGTTTACTTGGTGCTGATGTAAAAACAGAGTTGCTCATTATTGGCGGGTTTTTATTGCTGTTTGGCGGCTGGCTTAGTTATCTGATTCAAACGGATAAAGTCAAAAGAACAGACGCATGGATGATTGTCGCCGGTGATGTGGCCTGGGTCGTCTATACCGAGATACTGGTACTTTTCTATGCGACTTTCTTCAGTTTTCCCGGTTTGTTACTGATTGGAATGACCAGTCTTGTAGTCGGTATTTTCACCATTCTACAAAGCGTCTCTCTCTTTAGAGAAAGTAAGACAGGCGGGCCAGCTATTAACTGACCTGCCTTAGCTGATATAAGGCTTTAAAGCTTTATAAATTTGAGAGTCATACGATCACTTTCTCCGATGGCTGTATATTTTTCGCGATCCTGATCTTTCAGTCGATAAACAGGAGGCAGAGTCCAGACACCGTCTGCATAGTCCTTGGTGTCTTTCGGGTTGGCGTTTACTTCCGATTTATCGATCAATTCGAATCCCGCTGCTTCGGCGAGGCGAATAACTTCTTTCTCCGAAACGTAACCTTTTTTAGACCACTCTTTGCCCGTCATCTCTTCGCTTCCGCGATGCTGGACAAGACCAAGCGTGCCACCTTTCTTCAGTACCTTATGTATGGCCATAAAAGTCGCTTCAGCGATATCATTGTTAAGCCAGTTGTGAGTATTTCGAAAAGTCACAACCAGATCAGCCTGACCTGCAGGTTCCAGCATTTCTTTGCTTCCGATTTCGAATTCCGTCACCATAACTTTGTCATAAACTTCCGGGTTCGCCGCCAGTTTATCCAGAAATTTCTGCGCGTTTTTACGGTAGTACTCTATTTTTGAATCTTTATTGAAACTGGCAGCGTAAAATTTTCCATTCTCACGCAGAAAAGGCGCAAGCACTTCTGTATACCAGCCACCACCACCCGGTGATATTTCAACTACGGTCACATCATCCTTGATTCCAAAAAATGAAAGTGTTTGCACAGGATGACGAAATTTATTTCTTGCCTTATTCTTATCCGAACGATGAGAACCATTTGCGGCAGTATCTAGTTTTGCTTCGACCGATTCGGCCTTAAGTACACCGGAGAATAATACGCTGAATATAATAAAAGATGAGATTACATGTTTCATGGGCTTCGCCTCTGTAGTGAATAGTAAAAATTGAAAACAGTCTACGCTATCAATGTGATGGAATAAATATAGTTACAGGGAATAATGCTGTTTTAGCATCAGTCTTTTTTGTGTTGCTGAGATTTCGATAAAGCCTGATCCAGATCCCAGAGAATATCGTCCAGAGTTTCCAGACCAACCGAGATACGAACCATGTCCGGAGTTACCCCGGCCGCGATTTGCTGTTCTTCTGTTAGTTGCCTGTGTGTTGTCGATGCAGGGTGAATGATGAGCGTTTTTGCGTCACCGACGTTGGCCAGATGACTGAGAAACTGGGCAGCTTCGATAAAGGCAGCTCCCGCCTGCACACCACCCTTAACACCGAAACTCAAAATTGACCCTGCACCTAAGGGAAGATATTTACTGACTAGTGGAGCATAGGCATTGTCTGCAAGTCCCGCGTAGTTCACCCAGCTAACCGCTGAATGATTACCCAGAAATTCTGCAACGCCAACCGCGTTTTCACAATGTCGTTCCATACGGACATGCAGAGTTTCCAGTCCCTGTAACAGCATGAAAGCATTAAAGGGACTCATCGCGGGTCCCAGCGTTCGCAGGGTTTCGCAACGCGCTTTCATCGTAAAACCAAAGTCACCGAAAGTTTCATAAAACTTAATGCCATGATAACCCGGTGAAGGTTCGACCATGCCGGGAAAGTTACCGTTAGCCCAGTCAAATTTCCCAGATTCAACAATCACGCCACCCATCGTCGTACCATGACCACCTATAAACTTGGTCGCAGAATGAACAACTATGTCCGCACCATGCTCAATAGGACGGCATAAATAGGGAGTAGCAAAGGTACTGTCAACCACTAAAGGTATACCAGCATCTCTAGCAATAGTCGCTACTGCTTCTATATCAAGAACATTGTTAAGAGGATTACCAATTGTCTCAGCATAAAGGGCTTTGGTTTTGGAAGTTATGGCCTTACGAAAATTCTCTGGATCGTCAGAATCAACAAATCTGGTACTAATACCAAACTTCCTGAAGGTCACGTCAAACTGTGAATAAGTACCACCATAAAGTGTACTGGCCGAGATGAGCTCATCCCCCTCTTCCATCAATGTCAGTAATGCCACCATTTGCGCTGCCATACCGGAACTGACCGCAAGTGCGGCCCTGCCGTTTTCCAACGCCGCCATTCTCTCTTCAAAGACAGCGTTAGTAGGATTCGTTAAGCGTGTGTAAGTGTTTCCGAAAGTCTGCAGGTTAAACAGACTTGCCGCATGATCAGCGTCATCAAAAACGTAGGAGGTGGTTTGATGAATAGGAACAGCTCTGGAGCCGGTGGCCGCATCCGGGATTTGGCCCGCATGCAGACACAAAGCCTCTATTCCAAATTTTCTATCTGCCATATAAGTTCACCTAGCGAACGACAAAACGAGGGCGCCTGGCGGAAATGATGCCTGTATTCACGCCAATTGTGTTGAGGCCTCCAAATAAACGGGCATATTCTATTTTCATACATCTGTCCATCACCACTTCAAGCCCCGCCGATCTTGCCGTGGCAGCCGCTTCTTCATGAACAATACCGAGCTGCATCCAGATTACTTTTGCCTTAATGGATATAGCATCCTCAACAAATGGCGGGATTCTTTCGGTTTTCTGAAACAAATCCACCACATCGACTGAACCGGGAATCGAAAGCAAATCCGGATAGCATTTCTGACCCAGGATTTCTTCGTATTTAGGGTTCACAGGAACAATCTCGAAACCGTGATCCAACATATATTTTGCAGCAAAATAGCTTGGTCTTGACCAGTCTGCAGATAAACCAACCACAGCAATGCGTTTATATTTTTGTAATATGCACCTGAGCGCCTCTATATCTGTCATCAATCAAGCGCCTCGGCCTGCTGTCTGAGAACAAGCTTCTGAATTTTGCCGGTAGATGTTTTTGGCAGACTTCCGAAAACAACTGTTTTCGGTGCTTTGAAATGCGCCATATTTTCACGACAAAAATCGATTATATCCTTTTCACTGACATCCTCTGCATTGTTCTTAAGTGCAATAAAAGCACAGGGTGTTTCACCCCACTTTTCATCGGAACGGGCAACAACTGCAGCTTCCATGACAGCAGGATGACGGTAAAGGGTTTTCTCCACTTCTATGCTGGAAATATTTTCGCCACCTGAAATAATGATATCTTTAGAACGATCTCTGATCTCAACATAACCATCTTCATGGCAGACAGCGAGGTCGCCACTATGAAACCAGCCTCCCTGCAAAGATTTACTCGTCGTTTCCGGATTTTTTAAATAACCCTTCATCACTACATTGCCTCTGAACATGATTTCTCCGACTGTTTCACCATCATGAGGCACTTCTTTCATGTTCTGCGGATCCAGAACCTTCAATTCTTCCAGCAGAGGATATCTAACCCCCTGTCGTGCTTTTAACTCCGCCTGATCAGTAATGGGTAAGGCATCCCATTCTTCATGCCAGGCACAAACCACAGCCGGTCCGTAAACTTCAGTCAGGCCATAGGTATGAGTGACTTTGAAATTCATTTTTTCCATAGCCTCCAGAACCGCCGGCGGCGGTGCGGATGCTGCCGTCATCACATTAACCCGATGCTCTATGCCATTCTTGCTTTCCTGATCGGCGTTTGCCATTAAATTTAATACAATCGGAGCTCCGCACAGATGCGACACTTTTTCCTGTTTCAATAAACGAAAAATATCGTCAGCTCGTACAGTTCGTAAGCAAATATTGGTCCCGTTCAGGGCGGCAATCGTCCATGGAAAACACCAGCCATTGCAGTGAAACATCGGAAGAGTCCACAGATAAACCGGATGTGATCCCATATTCCAGCTGAGAATATTGTTCACGGCATTTAAATGCGCACCACGATGATGCGTCACTACGCCTTTCGGATCACCTGTGGTACCTGAAGTGTAACTAAGCGCAATCGCATCCCATTCGTCATCGGGTAGACGCCAACTGAAATCAGGATCCCCTTCAAGAAGGAAATTTTCATATTCAATATCCCCGAGAAATTCCCCTTCGCCGAATTCAGGATCATCAACATCAATAAGTAGCGGTTTGACTTCAAGCTGCGCAATCGCCGCCTTAACGGTGCTGGAAAACTCGCGATCAGTTAAGAGTACTTTGGCCTCGCCGTGCTTTAGCATAAATGCAATGGCATCTGCATCAAGACGTATGTTCAATGCATTCAGTACGGCTCCACACATTGGTACGCCGTAATGTGTTTCATACATTGCCGGAATATTAGGCAGCATGACTGCCACCGTGTCATTTTTACCAATTCCTCGTTGCTGCAATGCTGAAGCTAATCGTCTACTGCGAGTATAAATTTCCGCCCAACTACGACGCAACTGCCCGTAAACAAGTGCCGTTCGCTGTGGATAAACAAAGGCAGCCCTTTCAATAAAGGTAAGTGGGGATAAAGAAGTATGATTGGCAGGATTTTTCGCCAGACCATAATCGTATTTGTCTGTAGTCGACATACCAGAAAAATTCAGCTAATGCTCACGAACAGGGATAGTCTGTCAGACAACTCTATCGTCCTTTCCAGTTTGGTTTTCTCTTCTCGATAAAAGCGTCGATGCCTTCTTTTGCATCTTCGCTGTTCATATTACAGGCCATTCTCTCACTGGCATAGGCATATGCTTCCGACAAATTCATGCCCAGTTGTTTGTAAAACATATCTTTGCCAATGGCGATCGCGTGAGCAGATTTCGCTACTATTTTTTCTGCCAACATCCGCGTAGTTTTTTCAAGTTCATCCGCTTTTACAACTTCATTCACAAGACCATACCTGAGTGCTGTATCTGCAGAAATAAAATCACCGGTTAGCAACATTTGCATTGCCTGTTTACGTGGCAAATTTCGACTCAAAGGAACAGCCGGTGTTGAGCAAAAAAGCCCCACATGAATCCCCGACACGGCGAAACGGGCATCTTCTGTAGCGACCGCAAGGTCACAATTGGCAACCAACTGACAACCGGCGGCAGTCGCAATGCCATGGACTTGAGCAATCACCGGTTGAGTTAAACGGTTTATCGTCAGCATTAGTTCACCACATTGTTTAAACAGCGCCTCATGAAATTCCTGATCTTCACTTGAACGCATTTCTTTCAAATCGTGACCGGGACAAAACGCTTTGCCATTTGCAGCAATAATAACGACGCGTATGCTTTCGTCGTTATTTATATCATCCAGTGCAATTTGCAGCTCGCTCAACAGGTCTTTAGACAGGGCGTTGTATTGACGCGGACGGTTAAGTCTTAGCGTGCAAATACCGTCAACTTCTTCTTTGAGAAGAATGGGATCAGTTTCGTTCGCTTTAGTATTCATCTACATGTCCAATTGAGTTTTAATTGAAAGGATCTCTGAGAACAATCGTTTCGCTTCTATCCGGCCCGGTTGAGATAATATCAACAGGTGTATTACAGATTGCTTCAATTCTCTTGAGATAATCTCGGGCATTGGCAGGAAGATCCTCCAGCGCTTTAACACCAACTGTCGATTCCTGCCAGCCGGCCAGGTCTTCATAAACCGGTTCACATTCCGCGAAGGCTTCTGCGCCCAGCGGCGGTGTTGCTCTCTCTTCGCCCGCTATATTGTAACCTGTACATATTTTAATAGATTCAAGCCCGTCCAGAACGTCGAGTTTGGTAATACAAAGACCTGATAAGCTGTTTATCTGGATGGAGCGTTTGAGAGAAACCGCATCAAACCAGCCGCAGCGTCGGGCGCGCCCGGTAGTGGCACCAAACTCATGACCCTGCTCGGCAAGATGCTCTCCAACATGATCAAACAATTCTGTTGGAAATGGTCCTGAGCCGACCCGGGTGGTATAGGCTTTGGTAATACCAAGAATATAGTCAAAATTTCTTGGGCCGACTCCGGTACCAGTCGCCGCACCGCCGGATGTGGTGTTAGATGACGTCACGTAAGGATAAGTACCGTGGTCAATGTCGAGTAAGGTACCCTGAGCACCTTCAAACATAATGTTGTCGCCTTCCTTCTGAATTTCATAGAGGCGTTCACTAACATCAAGCACCATTGGCGTGATGGTTTCCGCCATTTGCATAGACTCATCCAGTATTTCCTGAAAATCCAGAGGCTCTTCTTTGTAATAGTGTTGTAGAGAAAAATTATGAAAATCGAGAACTTCTCCAAGCTTTGCAGCGAAACGTTCACGATGCATTAAATCGCTTACTCTAAGCGCCCGTCTTGCGATCTTATCTTCATAGGCCGGTCCGATACCCCGACCAGTTGTGCCGATAGCTGCATTTCCGCGTGCTTTCTCACGAGCCAGATCCAGCCTAATGTGATAGGGCAATATCAAGGTACAGGCTTCGCTGATGCCAAGACGCTTTCTTGCAGGAACCCCATTCTGTTCAAGCATATCGATTTCTTCAAGCAAGGCCGATGGGCTTAGAACAACTCCGTTACCGATCAGACACTGCACATTATCATGCAAAATACCGGAGGGAATCAGGTGTAAAATAGTTTTCTCACCATCAATGACAACCGTATGACCTGCATTATGACCGCCCTGAAAACGTGCAACGGCGCCAACTCGTTCGGTGAGTAAATCGACAATTTTACCCTTACCCTCGTCTCCCCATTGACTACCAATAACAACGACATTTCTGCCCATGATTTATACTTATCGCCTGATTATTATTCGAATCTGTTTAAGAGTGAATTTTAACTACACTCCACTGTCCATCCTTGATTTCCAATTGTCTATCGCAGCCCATATCCTCTGCAATTCCTTTTTGCCCGGGCAAGGCATTAATAACTATTTCTCCCTGCTCTCGCAGGCTCTCTATGATTTCATGCAGTCCCGGAACATCAGAATAAGGAGCGTAAATACCGGATTTTATCGTCGCCTGTTGAGCAACAAGAGAATATAGGTTCTTTACATCAGTACTAAAGCCGGTTGCTGGCCTGGCCCGTCCAAAGGCCTTGCCGACATCATCATATCTCCCGCCGAAAGCGATACCCTGACCTTGTGAAGGAACATAAGCTGTAAAAGTGAATCCGGTGTAATAATTGTATCCGCGTAATTCTGCCAGATCGAAATACAAAGGCGCATCTTTTAGCTGAGCTTTTGCCAGAGAACTGATTTTCTCAAGTTCGTCCAGACACTTAAGAACGTCTTCGCCCGCATTAGCCAAAGCATTTCTGGCTTTCCCCAGTACCTCGTTGTCACCATTCAATTCAATAAGACTTAGCAACATATCGGTAGATTGAGTGGGCAAAGACCATTTACCAAACATCTCTTCTAATTCCGAACAGTCTTTTCTTTGCAGTGCATTAAACAGTAAGGATTCCTGTTCCCCATCCAGACCAAGTCCGGCAGTCAAACCTCTGTATATCCCAACATGGCCAAGATCTACGTGAATATTCAGGATTCTGGCTTTCTTCAGGGTTTTCAGCATCAGACACAGAATTTCGGCGTCACTCTGCACTCCCGCATGACCATGTAATTCCGCGCCTAACTGCAAGGGCGCACGTGTACCACCATGCCCGCTCGGTCGGGTATGGATTACAGTACCGCGGTAACACAATCTTGTCGGAAACTCGCTTTTGAGGACATGTGCATCTATCCGTGCAACCTGTGGTGTCATATCGGCACGGATGCCCATAGTACGGCCACTGAGCTGATCGGTAATCTTGAAAGTTTGTAAATCGAGATCTTCACCTGTGCCAGTAAGTAATGAATCCAGATACTCGATCAAAGGCGGCATAACCAGTTGATATCCCCAGGACTCAAACAAGTCGAGAATTTCCCGGCATAGCCTCTCCACGTCCGCCGCCTGAGGTGGGTGGACTTCCTCGATACCTTCTGGTAACAACCAGCGATTAATTTTGCTCATAATTATTTAACAATATAAAGTAAAACCAGCCCGGCAATCATACTGCTCAAACCGAGAAAGCGTAAGGTTGAATCATCAAGCTGAAGGGCCATGGCAAACATTTTTCGCAGCCCGTCAGGGTTCACGAAAGGCATTATGCCTTCAATGACAAGAACCAGAGCCAGGGCCGCCAGTAAGTCACTCCACATTTAATTTGAATTCCACCTGTTTTATTAATCTTGTTATAGGTCGCGGCTCTTGCGCATCCTGCGTTCGCGACATACGTACATCCATGTACATCGTCGCTCTTGCGCGTCCTGCGTTCGCGACATACGTACATCCATGTACGTAAAACGCCGAGCGATGCCCGGCGTTTTAAACAATCAATACAAAAAATTATTTTTTCTTTGAATTATTAAAATACTTGAAAAATTCTGATTCAGGCTTCAACAGCAGGATGTCGCTACCTTTGCCAAAAACATTCTTGTAAGCATTCAGGCTTCTGTACATAGAATAAAACTCTTCATTACGACCAAAAGCGGCAGCATATATTTCTGTCGCCTGAGCATCTCCTTCACCACGGATGGTTTCAGCATCACGATAGGCTTCAGCAAGTATCACTTCCCGATCACGATCTGCTTTCGCTTCGATTCTTTCCGCTGCCTCTTCACCTCGCGCACGAAAATCCTTGGCGACTCTTAAACGTTCTGCACGCATTCGATCATAGACGGAACTACTCACCTCTTCAGGTAAGTCAATACGTTTGGTTTGAACGTCTTTAATCGTAATGCCCAGTTCTTCAGGGAACTGGGATGTTTCAGGTTTAACGATGTCGTATATTTCACCACGTTCACTGGCGACAACTTCCTGTACAGTTCGCTTACCAAATTCATCACGTAAAGCTGTATTTATACGTTGACCCAGCAGAGTGTTTGCATAGTTAAAATCACCGCCTCGTGTTGCCGTATAAAATTTCTTGACGTCAGTAATTTTCCACTTTGCGTAGTAATCTACAATAACATCCTTTTTCTCTACGGTAATAAATCGCTGAGGGTCCTGATCAACATTCAAAAGTTGCGTGGAAAACTTTTGCGCGGTATCCACCAGAGGAACCATAAAGTGTAAACCGGGCTTATTGTCAGTCCTATGCACTTCTTTAAACCTGAACACAATAGCCTGTTCCCACTGCTCAACTTTAAAAACTGAAAGAGAACCCAACAAGACTGCCACCAGAAGAGTGACGATTATTTTTGCATACATAATTATCTAATCTCCCGAACTCGACTGTTAACCCGATCCCGAATATTCTGCAATGACTCCGCATTTGGATTATCCGGTTTGAATTCTCTTGGGATAATATCGTTCATAGTGGAGTTCGACTTGTTCTTCAAAAGCTGATCAATCGGGAGGTACATCAGGCTGTTTGAGCCATCAGCATCGATCATGATTTTAGTTGTTCCTGACAATACCGCTTCAATAGAATCAAGATAAAGGCGTTCGCGCGTAATTGCCGGGGCTCTCTCATATTCGGTCAATAATTGTACAAAGCGTGATGCCTCACCTTCTGCTTTGGCAATCACTTTGGATTTATAGGCATTGGATTCTTCCCGCAAGCGCGCAGCTGCACCTCTTGCTTTCGGGATTACGTCATTGCTGTAGGCTTCAGCTTCATTAACCAAACGCTGCTCATCCTCCCGTGCCTTGATCGCATCATCAAAGGCCGCCTTGACCTGCTCTGGCGGTTTGGCTGGTTGCATTTCGACAGTCACAACGAGAATACCTGCAGCGTAGGAGTCAAGAATTGACTGCATGACCACTTGTTGATCCTGAGTAATCTGTCCACGACCTTCAGTCAGAACAAAATCCAGTTTGTTTTTACCAATTACCCGTCTCACTGCACTTTCAGTAGCCTGCCTCAAAGTGGCAGTAGGTCCATTGACATTAAAGATAAAATTCGCAGGATCGCTAATTTGCCACTGGACAGCTACTTCGACATCAACAATATTTTCATCCTGAGTCAACATTGACGCTTTATGAGTTAGCGTGCGTACCTGACCAACATTAATTCTGATGACATTCTCAATCGGACGTGGCATTCGAATATTGAGTCCTGGCTGCAAAGTCGTCACATACTCACCAAACCTCAACACGACCCCACGCTCCTGCTCATCAATAGCATGGAACATGTCATAGCTTAGCCAGAGTATGAGCAATAAAAGCCCGATAATAATCCAGCTCGTGGGTAATTCATTTCCGCCGCCTACGCCTCCCGGTTTATTTCCAAACAAACCACCGAAACCGCGTTGCATTTTGCGAACAATTTCATCCAGATCGGGCGGGCCTTCACCATTACCTCGATTGCCCCAGGGATCTTTGCCCTTATTACCATCTGGTGGTTCGTTCCAGCCCATTCAACCTACTCCCATCTAAATGTTTTAAAAATTAGTAACTTATGTCTACGCTCTTGCCTGAGAAGTGCCTTCAATTGAGCATAGTATCATAAAGCAAGAAAGCGACGATCAGCATGCTAGCCACGCGTTTACACTCCTAGTTTAGTATTGAATCCTGCAGTTTGTGTCTGTGGCAGAGTTTACGGAACAAATCACGTTCGAGACTGACCTTCATCATCCAGCCTCCTGCAGCATCCACTTCTTCTTCCTGCACCGAACCGTGTTCATAGAGGCTCGCCCTCAGCTTGCCTGCACTTGCCGGAATGTGAAGATCATGTATATCTGTTTCCTGAGATAATTGTTTCGCCAGCAGCCCGCGTAATTCTGCTATGCCCTCTCCCTGCTGCGCTGATACCCACACCCTGGGCACATGGCTGTCATCCATCTCCTGTCGGGAATGCAAACCCGCTACTTTGTCGATTTTATTGTAGACTTCAATTTGGGGTACATGGCTGGCTCCAAGTTCCTCTATTACCTGATTAACCTGTTGCATATGTAAGTGTCTCTGCTCGTCGCTGGCATCTATTACATGAAGCAGCAAGTCAGCCTGCCTGATTTCCTCGAGAGTTGCGTGAAAGGATTCAATCAGATCCGGTGGAATATGTCTGATGAAACCTACGGTATCACTCAAGATCGCCTGACACCCGGAGCCGAGATCCAGTTTCCTTAAGGTCGTATCAAGGGTCGCAAATAATTTATCCGCTGCATAAACCTCAACACCGGTCAGCTCACTGAAAAGTGTCGACTTTCCTGCGTTAGTGTAACCGACCAGAGAAACCACCGGGGTATCCGTGCTCCGGCGAAGTTGACGTCCCTGCGCCCGCTGACTTTTTACTTTTTCCAGGCGGGAATTTATGGATTTGATACGATGACCAATAAGTCTTCTGTCAGTTTCGAGTTGAGTTTCACCAGGACCTCTTAAGCCTATTCCGCCTTTTTGTCTTTCCAGATGAGACCAGCCCCTGACCAGACGCGTTGACAGATGTTGAAGCTGTGCCAGTTCAACCTGTAATTTCCCTTCGTAACTTTGTGCACGCAGAGCAAATATATCAAGAATAAGACCTATTCTGTCTATCACGCGACATTTTAAAGCGCGTTCCAGATTGCGTTCCTGTCCGGGGCTGAGTTCATGGTTAAAAATCACTATGGCCGCGCATTCTTCCTCTACCAGCAGGCGAATTTCTTCAACTTTGCCACTGCCGATAAAGTAGCGGGCGTCAGGGCTTGTGCGACTCCCGGTGACCGTTGCAGCGGAATGTAAACCAGAGGAGCTCACCAGTTCGATAAACTCATCAAGTTCCTCATTGAAGCGGGGACTACGGAAATCTATATGGACAAGAATGGCGCGCTCACCAGACTCGGAAAACTCTTTCAAATTATTGACCTGATTACAAACAATGACTTCAGTGTTTACACGCTGTTTTCTTCATCAGTTCTTGGCATTTTAATATTGCGTGCCGGAACGATGGTCGATATGGCATGTTTATAGACTAACTGGCTGACCGAATTTTTTAGCAACACGACGAATTGATCAAAAGATTCTACCTGACCCTGCAGTTTAATCCCGTTAACCAGAAATATCGAAACCGGCACTCTCTCTTTCCTTAATGCATTGAGGAAAGGATCCTGCAATGTATGCCCCTTGCTCATAAGTCTTCTCCTTATTCTTTTATCTTCTAATTCTTCTATATGCGTAGATGACTCGGAAAATCCTCCGTGATTCAATTATATTACAATGTAGCGTCTATAATTGGGTCATTGAGGAGAAATTTCAAGACTTTCACCTCAAATTCCTCCTCTAAACAGTCAAACCACTGACAATCCTGCTCCGAACGCAACCAGGTAAGCTGCCTTTTAGCCAATTGTCGCGTTGCAACAACAGCTTTTTCGAGCATTTCATCCTTACTAATGCTGCCGTCCAGGTATTGCCAGACTTGACGGTAACCTACTGTTTTCATTGCCGGCAGCTCAGCAGACAGATCCTCGCGCTTGTATAATTGTATGACCTCTTCCAGCAGCCCTAATTCCATCATTTGCATGAATCGGAGACGAATACGCTCATGTAGTTGCGCACGCTCGACTGGCGCAATAATTATTTTGCAAAGGGGGCCGGTCAGAGCGTTAGAACTGGAATCGCGAAAAAATGAGCTCATGGTCCTGCCACTAATAGCGTGCACCTCCAGGGCTCTTTGAATGCGCTGTGGATCGTTAGGATGAATACGCTTAGCTGCTTCTGCATCAATCTGTATCAATCTATCGTGCATTCCACGCCAGCCAATCTGAGCAGCTTCTGCAAGCAAAGCTAAGCGAATTTCAGTGTTCGCAGAAGGTAAATCCGCTATTCCCTGTTCAAGTGCACGAAAATACAACCCTGTACCTCCTACCAGGAGTGGTATTTTGCCTTCACTTTGTATTCGATTAATTTCCTTCAGTGCATCCTGACGAAAGTCTCCAGCGGAGTAGATCTCGGAAGGATCACAAATGTTAATCAGAGAATGTGGGTATCTGGCCAATATTTCCGTAGATGGCTTTGCGGTACCTATATCCATCTCTTTATAGACCATAGCCGAATCAACACTGACAATTTCCACTGGCAGATGTCCGCATAGTTCAATCGCAAGTTTTGTTTTGCCACTGGCAGTAGGCCCCATCAGGAATATTACCGGTAGGCCAGTCGACTCAATTGTCATTTTATACGAGCAAATCTAGGAGCTCTTTGTCACTGAGCGTCGTCCATATGGGTTTGTTCTGTTTGTCTTCAAGTTGCAAGCCACTGTCACCAAGTTGCCGTACTAAGGTATGTACCTGCTCTGCGTTGATCGCTGCTTGCGGAATATCTGATAAATGGGAAATTATTACTTCCTCCAGTCCTTTTTTTAGCTTTGAAACAGACTGTTTCGTTGTTTCCATCGAAAAAATATCAAAAAGCAAGGTTTCAATATTCGCATTTGACAACAAATACGGCAACATCCTGACGCGACAGCTGGCAGGTCCCGAGAGTTCGATCTCAAGTGAGTATTCTCTCAACAAATCAGCTATATCCGGAAACCTTGCATACTGAGTCTGATTTAATTCAAAACTAACAGGCACCAGTAACGGGCGTGCAGCTAAAGATTCACCTTCGACAATCCGGCAGAATTTAAATTCTGCGATACACCGATGGGCTTGCTCAAGATCGAGCATAACTAATTCTGAATTCCGTGAAAGTAATACAAGTCTATTACTTATCTGTAAACGGAATGTACCCAATGTAGACGAAAACTTTTGCGGGGTACCTGACCGTGTGATCTTACGAGAATAACTATAATCATAGACTTGCGGACTGGCAGAATGGAACTCGGCATTCGAGGAGATAATTTCTCCCGTATCGGCAATGTTTTTCTCGCCATCATCTGGCCAAAAACTTTTGTGATTGACCGGATAGAAGTCCAGCTCAGAAGGCATTGATCGACTGACTGCAGCGCAAACGAAATCATGTACATCCCTGGCCTGACGAAACCTGACTTCATGCTTGGCAGGATGAACATTAACATCAGCCTCACTGTAATCCAGTTGCAGGTGCAGTACATAGGAAGGAAAGCGTCCCTCACTTATTTCACCTTCACAGGCAACTCGAATAGCATGATTTAAGCGCTTGTCCTGAATCATTCTGCCATTCAAATACAGATATTGCCTGTCAGTGCTACTTCTGGCCAAATCACCGCTGCCCAGCCATCCCCATAGACGCATATTTTCACTTCTCTGATCGACAACATTGGCTTTGTCTGAAAAGGTCTGTCCCATTATCGCGGCGACACGCTGCCCGTTGTTTTTATCAGCTTCATGACAACTGAAAACGTGTTTTCCGTTGTGTTCAAGTTGGAGAAAAAAATTGAATCGGCTGAGAGCCAGTCGACGCATAATTTCCTGAATATGCAGGAATTCCGTACGCTCAGTCCTTAGAAACTTTCGACGGGCAGGTGTATTTTCAAATAGCCGGCTGACCTCGACAGTCGTACCGACCGGATGGGCGGCTGGTTCGACTTGTGACTCGCCGCTACGGGGGTCGAAACTGATTCGAACTCCCCGCTCCTTCTCTGCGATCCTTGAAGTCATACTGAAAGTGGCAACTGAAGAAATACTAGGCAAAGCCTCACCGCGAAACCCTAGACTGCTTATTGCGGCAAGATCAGATTGATTATCAAGCTTGGCCGTGGCGTGGCGCTGCAAAGCCAATTCCATATCATCAGGGTGAAGGCCGTGTCCATTGTCGCTGACCCTGATAAGCTCCGTCCCGGCCTGACTAATCTCCACTTTAATACGAGTGGCACCAGCATCCAGCGAGTTTTCCAGAAGTTCTTTCACGACAGAGGATGGTCGTTCAATCACCTCACCGGCTGCTATTTGATTGGCAAGCTGAGGTGTTAGTTGACAAATTCTTGGAAATGGCAGGCTTTCCGACATACCTTATAGAGTAGCGCCTATGTATTCGCTTTACGAATTGACTTCAAATATCCTGACCGACATGTTGCGAAAACACGGATTGTGACTGTAGCTATTACGGGGTAATTAATTTACCAGTGCCGGGATAGTTAGCACCTGACCAACCTTGATTCGGTCTCCCTTGATTCGATTTGCGCTGCGTAAGCTATTGAGACTAACCCGGTATTGCTGGGCAATCAGAGACAAGGTATCGCCCCTGGCTATGATATGTTTTCTCGATGCCAGCAAAGTACCTTCCGGCGCGTAATCCGAAAAATAACTTTTCAAACCATCTTTAATCGCCATCGCCATGCGTCGACGCTGCGACTCACTGCGTAATTTCTTTTCTTCGGCGGGATTGGAAATATAAGCGGTTTCAACCAGAATAGATGGAATATCCGGTGATTTAAGCACTGCGAAAGCCGCGGCTTCAACGTGTTTCTTGTGAACCTTACCAACTTTTTTCAAACCACCGAGTACTCTATCGGCAACATCAATGCTAGCTTCCAGACTTGCCGTCTGTGACAGGTCAAGTAAAACCGATACCAGTACGTTTTCTTTATCGTCGAGCGATACACCGCCAATTAAATCGGAAGCGTTTTCCTGCTCGGCCAGCCATCGGGCGTGTTCACTACTCGCGCCTCGTTGAGACAACACATATACTGAAGACCCGTTAACTCTGGGATCGCGGAAAGCATCAGCATGTATGGAGACAAATAAATCCGCTTTGTACTTTCTTGCTTCGGTAATGCGCTTACGTAATCTCAAAAAATAATCGCCTTTCCGGGTCAGTACAGCCTTCATACCATGTTCGGCATTAATTAAATCTACCAGCTGTTTGGCCAGAGCAAGTGTCACGGTCTTCTCATAAGTACCACTCGGGCCTTTCGCACCGGGATCTTCTCCACCATGACCTGCATCAACGGCGATAACAATATCGCGCAGACTGTTTTTGGTCGGTTGATTTTCCAGTTCCAGATTTTGTTCTGTATGTTCATCCAATTGCTTATTGAACAGATCAATTACCAGACGGTGACCATAATGTTTATTGGGTTGTAACTGGAAGCTTTTAATCTGGGAGAATTTTTTCAGATCAAGCACCATACGCAGATTGCTTTGCTCTCGGCTAGCTCCTCTGACTCGCTGCAAAAACTTGTCACCCACTCCGGGCTGAGCAAAATCAGTCGGCGCCGCAGTATTTTCCAGATCGACGACAACACGAAAAGGGTTGTCGAGGAGATTGACCTTATATTTGACGGCCTGACTCACATCGAAAACAACACGCGTGCTGTCCGGTGCCGCCCAGATGCGCACATTTTCCACTTCTACACTCTCCGCACAAATGGTGCTGGAAAGACAAAGCAAAATAAGACTGATCAGTAAACGCATGTTCATTCAAGTAAAAAGCAAATTATTCAATACTATACTGCTGTTAGCCCGTGCATTTCAATATTTTATTAGGTGTATAGTCTATATTATTGTTTTTAATAAGATAAATGAATTTTTTGATTTTAATAAGATTAGCTTCCATGTACAAGCAGACAATAATTTATCTTATTGTAATTGCTTGATTAATTCCTCAGCGCGCTCGGAATTGTCCTGTAAGTGAAGAATCCGACTGTCTGCCTCAATCTGAAAAGCTATCTGCAAATCTGCAGGAGGTAATAAAGTCTCCGCCTTTTCAGGCCACTCAAGCAGAATTAATGCGCGCTCAGAGAAATAGTCACGAAAACCAATATTGGCGAGTTCTTCTGCGTTCTGCAGACGGTAAAGATCGAAATGGAAGATCTCCTTGTCCTGAATAGAGTAAGACTCAACCAGGGTGTATGTCGGACTTTTTACCTTTCCCTGAAAACCACAAGCACGCAGAATACCTCTGGCAAGAGTGGTTTTTCCCGCACCCAGATCGCCTTGTAAATAAATGGAGAAGGTCATTGGGCACAGCTGCCCGAGGGCGAGACCAAAACTTTCCATTGCTTCAGGACTTGTCAGTTCAATTTTCATAAATATTGAGCGGGATTCACGAGTCGGCGTATCTCAGGCAACAAATCACTGGCCAACATGCCACGTTCACCTGATTCAGCTGCGTAGTCTGCCGCGGATGCATGTAAGCAAACTCCCAGGCTACACGCGTCTTTAAGCGCAATACCCTGCGCCAGTAGTCCGCCAATAACACCGGAAAGAACATCGCCCATGCCACCGCTTGCCATACCGGGATTGCCTGCATCGCATAAAGATAGTTCACCGCCCTCACTGGCAATAAGACTACCTGCGCCTTTTAACATGCACACTCCGCCGTATTTCTTTTGCAGTCTTACAACTGCCTCAAAACGGTTTGCCTGTATTTCCTTAGATTCAATATTGAGTAATCTGGCCGCCTCGCCGGGATGCGGCGTTAATATCCAGTCTGCCAACGTCATTGGTTCTGTCGCAAGTAAATTAAGAGCGTCAGCATCCACTACCAGTGGCAAGTGATTTTTTTGAAGAACGCTCGACAGCAATCCTGAGGCCCAGGCAGATTGACCAAGTCCCGGACCAATAACCACCGTATCAACACTCCCGAGAATGTTTCTGATATCAGATACTGACTCCACAGCCACCGTCATAATTTCAGGTCGGTTTGTTGAAATTGTCAGGGCATGCTGCGGACGCGTGGCAACGCTCACCAGACCTGCACCAACGCGCAAGGCGGCTTCGGCAGCTAGTCTAATCGCTCCAGCATAGCCATAATCACCACCTATAAGGAGAACATGTCCGCAATCGCCTTTATGGGTGTCGCGCGCACGTGCATGAAGATGCTTGGAAAAACTGTCCAGTTCTATCCTCTGCAGTGAAGGTTTTACTTGCTGGTAAATATTCTCAGGTACGCCGAGATCGGAAAAGTAAAGTTGACCGCAATATTTCGGTCCCTGCCCTGTCAGCAATCCCTGTTTCAGACCGATGAATGTCAATGTTGCATCGGCTTCTATAGCCTCATTCATTGCACATGCCCTGTCGGCATGCAGTCCGGATGGTAGGTCGAGAGCAAGCACCGAGCTGGCATGCCGATTGATAGTCATTACCATCTCCTGCCATTCCTGACTTAACTCTCTGTCGAGCCCGCTGCCCAACAAACCATCTACGACGACATCCGCCTCTGACACTAAAGTACAATCGAAAGCTTGAGTTGCCAGATCAAGTTGCCGGCACTTATCTGCGGCCATTTTCGCATCAGTGCTGAATTTATTCGTATCACCTGCCTGAATAAGCGTAACATCGAAGTTGTCGCCATGGGCCATGGCTGCAAGCAGGTATGCATCACCAGCGTTGTTACCGCTGCCGCAAATTACCGTGAGTTTTTTTGCATCTGGCCAGATGTCTTTAAGAAGTTGAAAAGAAGCTGCAGCTGCTCTGTGCATCAACTCAAAGCCGGAGATTCCGGAGTCGATTGCAAGTCGATCGAGTTCTCGTACCTGAGCTGCTGTATAAAGTGCTGGTGGTAGTTCCTTGCTGATGTGAAACACGTCAGGCCTTTTAAATATTCAGATACTTCGCCCTGTAGTGCTGTAACTCTTCGATAGAGTCGTATATATCATCAAGGGCAAGATGACTGGCATTCTTGACGAACTGCTCCTGGCCTGTTGTCCAGCGTTTGATCAGTTCTTTCAGAGTACTAACATCGAGGTTACGATAAAGGAAGTATTTTTCCAGCTCAGGCATGTGTCGATATAAAAACCGGCGATCCTGGCAAATACTGTTACCACACATTGGTGAAACATTCACGGGAACATATTCTTGCAAGAACTCTATCGTCATACGTTCCGCGTCAACCATTGAATATTCACTCGCTTTAACCCGTTCTATTAATCCGGATTTCCCATGTTGATTGGTATTCCAATCATCCATTGCATCAAGTACCGAATCCTCCTGATAAATGGCAATAACCGGCCCTTCTGCAACTCTGTTAAGCTCTTTATCAGTGACTACAGTCGCAATTTCGATGATCAGATCCTGATCGGGATCGAGTCCCGTCATTTCCAGATCTATCCAAATGAGATTGTCAGTTGAGTGCGTCATATATTTTCCCAGGCGGTTGTTTAAACAGATTTATTTGTTGGTGGCGCTTATAGTAGCGGATAATAGTTGATATTATGACGAATTACTCGTTATCCGCATCACATTTTTAAGGTAGAAAATGAATACATTCAGTTATATTTTTATTTTTGCATTACTCACTGGCTTTTTCCTGCAATGGGTATTAACGCAGCGCCAGATTGGTAATGTTCGCCGACATCGCCAACAGGTCCCCGAGGCCTTCAGTGACAAAATCTCAATTGACGAACATCAGAAAGCGGCCGACTACACTGTCGCCAAGGCTAGTGTCAATCAGGCAGAACTGGTATTGACGACACTGGTACTGCTGGTTTGGACTTTGGGCGGCGGTCTGCAGTGGCTGGATGCGTTCTGGCGTGCTCTTTCCATCTCAGACATACCGACTGGTGTTGGTTTTATTTTCTCAGTTGTAATTATTGGAGCGATGATTGATATTCCCTTTTCCGTCTACCGCACCTTTAAACTCGAACAGAAATTCGGATTCAACAAGACCACTCTTAAAACCTTTATCAGCGACATAATTAAAAACACAATTATTATGTCACTCATCGGCCTGCCCTTACTGGCCCTTATCTTATGGATTATGCAGGCTTCCGGCAGTCTCTGGTGGCTCTATGTATGGCTGACCTGGTTCGGATTCAGTCTACTGATGATGTGGGCCTACCCTGCGTTTATTGCACCACTGTTTAACGAATTCCGCCCACTTGAAGAGGGTGAACTGAAAACCCGTATTGAAAGCTTACTTGCAAGAAACGGTTTCACCAGTCAGGGAATATTCGTGATGGACGGATCTTCCCGCTCGACTCACGGCAATGCCTATTTTACCGGTCTTGGTGCTAATAAACGTATCGTGTTCTTCGACACTCTGATTAAAGAATTATCTGCAGATGAAATAGAAGCGGTTCTCGCCCATGAGCTCGGACACTTTAAGTGCCACCACATCAGGAAACGCATAATCATGCTTGGTGCGGTTTTTCTCGCTGGTTTTGCTGTTCTGGGGTGGCTGATAGACCTGCCATGGTTTTACCTGGGCCTCGGTGTCGAGTCGGCTTCCAGCTATATGGCTTTAATTCTATTTGTGCTGGTTGCCCCGGTATTCACCCTGTTTTTGCAACCACTGTTTTCGCAAATGTCGAGAAAACACGAATTTGAAGCCGATGACTTTGCTGCCGCGCAGGCGGACGCCAGTCACCTCATACAGGCACTAGTCAAACTCTACAAAGAGAATGCCAATACGCTAACACCGGACCCACTCTATTCTGCGTTTCACGATTCGCATCCACCAGCACCTATTCGTATCGCACATTTATCATCGGCAACAAGTTAATATGCCAGCGAGATTTACTCTTGTTTTTCTTGTTTTTTTATTTTTGCAGCCCAGTCTCAGCGCTGCCGATTTGAAGCGGGGGGAAGCGCTTCATAACGAGCATTGTCTGCGTTGTCATTCCGTTAACATATACTCTCGTAATGACAGAATGGTAAACAACATGTCTCAGCTCAGCGAGCGAGTGAAACAGTGTGAGTTAGCAAACGATTTACTGTGGTTTGAAGAAGACGTTGACGATGTCAGCGCTTACCTGAATGCAGATTTCTATCTATTCGGTGTGAAATAGTACATTCACACTTATCGAGATTCTGATTTATCTCTACTGACAATACTTACCATAATTATTATTAACAATCCGCCTATAAACCCGGGTATTGCTTCATACATGTCATAGAATCTTTCTTTGATAAACAGCACCCAGCTTACTGTTACAAGAAAACCTCCCAGCATTCCGGCTATCGCACCTTTTAGATTTACCCCTCGCCAAAGCAGTGAACACAATACAACCGGACTGAAGGTGGCTCCCAGACCTGACCAGGTAAACAATACCATCCAGAAAATCGCCCTGTTCTCGCTAAGCGCAATACCGACTGCAAGAAAACCTATTAACAAGGTACTCAGCCTGCCAATTATTGCCAGCTTTCTGTCAGTCATTTGCGGGCGCAATATTTTCTGAACAAGATCGCGAGTAATCGCTGAGGACAACAATATCAGTAAGGAATCCACAGTTGACATGATTGCCGCCAATAGTACGACGACCAGGATACCGGTAATTACGGGTGGGAACAGTTCCCGGCTCAGGGTAGGCATGATCAGTTCTGGGTCAGTCAGCTCAGGAAACAGAACCCGCCCGGCCAGGCCAATCATCACTGCACCAAATGTAAACACGAACAAACAGGCGACAGATATAAACCCGGCTTTTTTAACTGAAGCCTGATCATCGATGGACATAAAGCGAACCAGAACCTGCGGCACGCCCAGAAATGGCAAACCGATAGCCAGAAAGCTGGCCGCAGCAATAAATCCGGCGGTAGACCAGCCCTTCTCTCCAAAACTTTGCACCAGGACAGGATCAATACTGCCCAGACTTTGCATCACTACCGTCCAGCCTCCTGCTTCATTGAAAGCAATTATGGGCAACAGTATTAAAGCCAGTAGCATTAATACGCCCTGCACCACATCTGTATAAGCAACTGCTTTGTAGCCGCCGATAACGGTATATAACGAAGTCACAATCGCTCCGAGTATGACGCCATGGACATAAGATATTTGCATGAATTCACCGAAGGCCTTGCCGGCTGCAATCATTTGCGCAGCAATATAGATCAAAACCATACTGACTATGATGACTACACTAATGATTCGAATGATATGCCGAGTATCGTTGAAGCGACTCTCAAGATAATCGGGAACGGTAATCGAGTCATATTCATCTGTAGCGACTTTCAGTCTCCTCGCTATCAGAAACCAGCATAGTGCAATACCAATTACTTCCCCCAATACCACCCAGAGTGCATGCAAGCCAACCGAATAGGCCATTCCGGTAAGCCCCAGCAGCAACCATCCGCTCTCACCAGTGGCGTTAGTGCTGAATGCAACCACCCAGAAGGGCAACTTTTTCCCGGCGATAAAATAACCGTCCATACCACTGGAAGCTTTACTACTCCATACTGCAACAGCAGTTAACAAGATCAAATATATTGCAAAAACGCCGACAATTATTTCGATCTCACTCATCTGTCTATCCAGGCATAGTCATATGAAATGCACAGAGTTTATTGCCATCCATATCCCGAAAATATGCGCCATAAAAACCGTCACCGCGAGGCCCCGGTGCTCCTTCATCGGGGCTACCTAGATCCATGGCTTTTTTGTAGAGCACATCAACTTTTTCATTGTTTTCCATAAACAGTGACACCATGACGCCATTGCCTACCGTTGCTGGCTCGCCATTAAAGGGATTCATAATCAATAACATTGGCTCACCGAAATTAGTCCCCCAAGCATCAAAATGATCCTCCTTCATGATTCGACTTATGCCTATTTCCCCAAGCAAGTCATCATAATATTTAACTGCCTTTTCCCGATCGTTGGTACCCAATGTCACATATCCAATCATTTTTTTCTCCTCAGATGTGTATTAATCGTAAGCTGTTTTATATTTCACGGCGACCGGCTAGTGCATGCGACAAGGTGCTGCTGTCGACATACTCCAGTTCACCTCCCATCGGTACCCCATGGGCTATTCTGCTGACTTTCAATTGACGAGCATGAACCATCTCGCTAATAAAGTGGGCAGTGGCTTCTCCCTCAACAGTAGTGCTGGTCGCAAGAATAACTTCTGTGATATCACCTTCATCAAGAAGCGTTTCTAACCCGGTTAAGCCGAGTTCCTCAGGACCGATTCTATCAAGCGGTGAAAGATGCCCCATTAAAACGAAGTACAAACCGCGAAACCCGGCTTCTTCAACGATATAAACATCTGCGGGGCTTTCGACCACACAAAGAAGTGATCGATCACGCTTACCGCTTTTGCAAAGTTCGCATACTGGTTCTTCGCTGAAAGTACGGCAACGCTCGCAATGTCCGATCTTGTCCATCGCCTCGAGCAAAGAGTGAGACAACTTTCGTGCCCCATCTCGATTTCTCTGTAATAGGTGATAAGTAATCCGTTGAGCTGATTTTCTGCCAATACCCGGCATGCAACGTAAAGCTTCGATGAGCTCAATTAATAAAGGAGATTCAGACATATTTCGAAGGGAGAAATATTTGAAAAACTATTTGTTTCAGGAAAACGGCATTTTCATGCCTGCTGGCAGACCAAGACCCGATGTTAAGTCAGACATTTTATCCTCAGAGAATTTTTCAACCTTCCTGTTCGCGTCATTGACTGCCGCGGCAATCAGGTCCTCCAGCATCTCTTTATCATCCTTGAAAACAAGAGGATCAATTTCCACCTTTTTCACATCATGTCGCCCGGTCATGGTGATTTTCACCAGCCCCGCACCGGCCTCACCGGCAACTTCCGTATTGGCGATCTCCTCCTGGGTTTTCTGCAGGTTTTCCTGAACTTGCTGAGCCTGCTTCATGATATCTCCGATTCCGCCTTTCATCACTGTTCTATCCTCTACTCAAGTCACACTTTCTATACGGGTCTTATGGATTCTTTATCCAAAGTGGCATCAAACATTTCTTCAAGTTTTTTTACATTAGAATCAGACAAAATTGATTGTCGAGCCGCTTCCTGCGTTTCCTTTTCAACACGTAATCGTTTTTCTGCCGGTGTTTCGTCGCTCGTATCTTCAACAGTAATCAACAATTTAAGCTGATCGCCAAAACGTGTTTTTATCGCATCCTGTAATCTCTGTTTTTGCGTCGTTTTCAGCAGGTGTTCCTGTGCCGGTGAGAGTATCAGGTGAACAAGTGAATCCGTATGCTCCTTTAAACTACAATGAGCCGCGAATTCTTTAAGCATCCCGGCCAATGCCATTTCGTCGATGATTTTTTGCCATTCCCCGCTCATTGCCTTGTTGTCCTGTTCAGGGACAGGAACTGTTTCCTTTTCAGTAACAGGAACCTGATCTTCTATGGCAAGTACATGCTTTGGATTATCCTCAACTTCTGACGTTGCTGCCGGGGAGGTTTCGACTTTTTCGGGCTTCGGGGACACAATAGACCGGCTACCTGCCAGAGGAGTATCTCCGCCTGCGGCTGTAAGCGGGCGAAACGCCAACATTCTTATTAAAGTCATTTCAAATCCGATTCTTGGATCGGGGGCCATATTCAGATCACGCCTGCCATTCAATGCAATCTGATAATAGAGTTGCACGTCTTCCCTGCTGATTCTCCCGGCTAATTCCGAATCAACACTCTGATCACCATTATTCAGTACCTGACTGAGAGCGATAGCCTGAAGTCTGGAGAGCAATTCTGACAAAATCGCATCATAGTCCGGTGAGTGCTCAGCCATTTTCGCAACTTTCTGCAACAAGGCTTCACCATCATTTTCGATCAGTGCTTCTACTAAGCCACTCAATTCAGCACTATCAATGCTACCCAGCATTTCTCTTACCTGATCCTCAGCCAGCACTCCGTTACCATAAGAAATTGCCTGATCGAGTAAACTCAGAGCGTCCCTCATGCTTCCGTCCGCAGCCAGAGCCAGAAGTCGTGTTGATTCTTGATCGTTTTCTATATTTTCCTTTTCCAGAATACTGCTCAGTTGGCTTGCAATCTGCTCTTTCGTCAGATGTTTCAGGTTGAACTGCAGGCAGCGTGACAGAATAGTTATCGGCAGTTTCTTCGGTTCTGTGGTTGCCAGTAAAAATTTGACGTGAGGCGGCGGTTCTTCCAGAGTCTTCAGTAATGCATTGAAACTGTGATTGGAGAACATGTGTACTTCGTCAATCAGATAGACTTTGTAGCGCCCCATGCTCGGTGCGTACTGGACGTTATCCATCAGATCGCGAGTCTCTTCCACTCTGGCACGGGAGGCCGCATCCACTTCAATCAAATCAACAAAGCGCCCTTCATCAATTCCTACGCAAGCGCTGCATTCTCCACAAGGCGTAGAACTAACACCTTTTTCACAATTCAGACATCTGGCAAGAATTCGTGCCAGGGTCGTTTTGCCGACACCTCGAGTGCCGCTGAATAGATAGGCATGGTGAAGTCGATCAGTATCCAGAGCATTAGTCAGCGCTTTCAGGACATGGGTCTGCCCCACCATATCGCTGAAATTCCGTGGCCGCCATTTGCGTGCTAATACTTGATAACTCATTGAATAGTTAGTTGTTAATAATTTCCAATTTCTTGAGTCTGTGGCTCCGCCCCAGAATCTGCGGGCTTCGATAAAAGCGCAGTATGAGGAAAATAAAAGCGGCCCATACTGTTCCGATCCCGGCACCCGCATCCACTGCTGCCGCTGCTCCCTTCCGGGCCTGACGGGTTCACAATTTCGCGCCGCGGGGAGACCAGCACGGGCCACCGAGGCGCATATTATCACAATAAACAATTCAGGAAATGCCCAGTCTTGAGCAAGCTGGGGACTACGAAACAGTCTCAAGCGGCTCGTCCCGCAGCTTGCTTTCAGTAATACAGATTATGCTATTCTGGATTAATGAAAAAATTAAGCTGCAAAAATGACTAAAACGGCTCTGATTACAGGCAACAGCAGCGGGCTTGGTTTCGGCCTGAGTGAAGCCTGTCTACAACAAAGCTGGAAGATCTTCGGCCTGAGCCGGCGAGGCTATCCGAACTCCCTCTCTAATGTACATGATGTGCTCTGCGATCTTGAGAGAGAAGAGTTAATTGCTCCTGCCCTGGCACGTTTACTTGGCAATGTTGAACAAATAGATATCGTCTTTTTAAACGCTGGAATTTTTGGTAAGTTAAAGCCACTTGCTGATATCGAATTGTACGATATTGAGCGAATCATGCAGGTCAATGTCTGGGCCAATAAAACTATTCTGGATTGGCTCTTCGCTCAGAATATCGAAATCAAACAGGTCATCGCCATTTCTTCAGGAGCCGCCATATCAGCGACAAAAGGCTGGGCCTGTTACAGCCTTTCCAAAGCAGCTCTTAATAAACTCATGCAACTCTATGCGACGGAGTATGGCGACACACATTTCATCTCACTTGCACCCGGTCTGGTTGATACGGCCATGCAAGATTATCTTTGTGATGACAATGAAGCTCAGATCAGAGATTTTCCAGCCCTGGAAAAATTCAGACTGGCACGCGGTACTGAGGCTATGCCTCAGCCCATACAGACGGCTAATGCTATTCTTGGACAAATGGACCACCTGACGAGCTATGAAAGCGGAAGTTTTGTGGACATCCGGAATTTATGAAGGTCACACTCAAGTTTGTTATCAGCGCGTTGCTTTTAATCTCCGTCTTATCTAGCGGATGTACATCAATAGAGTCTCGTCAAAGCAGTGTTAAAACTAAACACAGTCTGGAAACGGGGAAATTTCTAAGCAGAACAATACGCCACGATAACTATGAACGTGAGTACATCATCTATTTACCAGAACAATACAGAAATGATAAAGCACTCCCTCTTGTACTCGCCCTGCACGGATACCAGGGCACTGCCACCGGCCTGGCTCTGGAGACCTCGGCAGGTCTGAACAATTATGCGGAAAAACACGGTTTCATTCTCGTCTACCCGCAGGCTTCACATTTTCTTGACTACACCACGAATAATAAGCCCCAATTTGTCAGCTCATGGAATGACCTTGCCGGGAATAAAAGTGATGGTCCTCTGGGTCCACTTTGCACAGCTGAAAGCGAAATCTATGCCTGTCCGCCTGAATGTGGTCAATGCAATAAGTGTCATTGGACAGCCTGTCATGACGACATCGGCTTTATCAAAAAACTGCTTATTGAACTTAAAACAGAGTTGAATTTTGATCCAGCACGATCTTATCTTGTCGGTTTCAGTAACGGAGCAACTTTCGCACAAAGACTTGCCTGCGAGTTGAGTCATGAATTCGCTGCCGTCGTACTAGCCAATGGACGTCTTTCACGAGGCTACAACTGTGTTCCAGACTCTGTCATTCCCTTGTTACAGATAAATGGTGCACAGGACACCGTTGTCCCTTTCGATGGTTCGGCATCGTCCGCTGGTTTTTACTATACCCCTGCAGAAAAAGTCTCACTTGACTGGGCTCAACAAGGGCAATGTTCACTGAAGCCGGAATCATGGCAGAGAAAAACTGCGCAATCAGCAGATTTACAATGCAACATTTATCAGCAGTGTGGTGCTACCGATATGGAAGTTATTGACTGTCTTTGGGTCAGTGGCGAGCATACCTGGCCAGGTAACAGAAAAGGAGGTGGTTGGTGCACAGATGCCATACAAATGGATGATATTTCTCACACTCCTCAATGTGAGATTCCTCCGGCAGATAAAGAGGTATGGGGTTCTGAATTAATCTGGCAGTTCTTCAGCAGACACCGCAAGTAATTACATCAGAATCGTCGTCAGATTATTGCCTTGGTAACGATGCTATATAAGCTGCGGTTGCCAGAATTTCCCAGTCAGTGAAATACTTCATGTTCGTGGCCATGATTTTTCCCGGATCGGCTTCTCCGCGCCTGATACCCGCTTTGTAATCGCGTAATTGAGCCCTCAGATAACTTGCATGCTGACCGGCAATTAAGGGCGCCACACTGGTTCCTTTCAAATCGGCACCATGACAGCTGGTACAGGCCGCAGCATTGCCCTTACCCTCGTTCACAAGTTTTTTCCCTGTCAATAGACTACCTTCGGGAACATAGGTGATGAAAGTAGCGTAGGGGTCGCGGGCCTTTACACGATTCTCATCAACCGGAAGCATAATTATTCTCTCACCGATTTTTTCTTTTTTATCTGAACCTGATTCAAGTTCGAGAAGCATGAAGCGCTTATTCACGTAAGTCAGCGGCACATCGATCGCCTCCCTGACTTCCTGTACGTCAAGGGCAGGTAGAGCCGCAAAATACTCAGCCGAATCTCGGATTTGCTCATTCGTCATTGCTCTGGCGATGGTATTCATCACCCCGATGACACTGTTACGCTGAAATTTCTGATAGGCCTTCATCTGTCTGATCTGATATTCCACCGGCAAACCGGCCAACGCCGACGATTCAGGATGACCGCTACCTGATGTCAGGTGACAACTCGCACAGGCAAAAACCTTCGGCTTGGCACCGTGACTCACTACCGTCGGCATTGGAATATGTTTTTCCGGGTACCAGTCAGGTACCTCAAAAAAATTATTAATCTCCTTTTCTGTATAACTTTTTTCACTACCCGGTAGGGTGATTTTTTCTTCTGAGGATTCGGCCAGAACGGCAGTTGAATCACAGAGCAGAAAGACTGTAAGTAAAATAGTTTGGTAAACAGAATGCTTATTAGCCATTGATTTATCCTTTCAGCTTTTCGTTTCTAATTTATTGAAGGTTCTCTTTCAGACAACGTATATGCTCCGGCCCAATACCGCAACAACCGCCAATTATCTGGGCACCTCCGGCTCGCCATTGCTTCGCATAGACCAGATAATCCTCTATGGAAATAACTTCCTCGAATTTCCAACTGGGCGCAACGAAATGTCCGCTTTCCGCATAGGCAAACAGAGGGCCATCCCAGTGTTGTTTTAATTCATTCAGCGCCGGATTAATATGATCTACCCGCGTATGCATTATACCTGCAGCGCTGCAGCCAATCGGTAATACGCTGGTGGCCATATCATCAAATGTCATGACATCGAAATCCCAATTACCCCCACTTTCAAAATTCATGACTTTTTCCTTCTCATTAACTGAGGCACTAAATCCAATCCAGACTGGTAAATCAACCGAGTTGGCAGCTTCAACAACCATGCTGGCATTTTTTTTATCCAGCATCATCTCGGTAACAATGAGCTCCGCTCCGGCTTCCGCGAGAATTTCAGCCATTCGCTGGTAGCCCGCAAAATACTTCCGTTCGTCTGGTACCTGAGGGACATTAAAGGCAGGCATTGAAGACATTGAAGCGGCTACGCAGGCATCTTTGCCGCTGTTATCTCTCGCTTGCAGGGCAATTTCTACAGCCACTTTGTTTATTTCCTCGCTTTGTTCGAGCAAATTCAGTTCACTGAGAACGTGGGGTGCGGTACCAAAGGTATTGGCAATAATAATATCGGAGCCAGCAGCCAGATAACTTTCATGCACACGCCTGACAACATCGGGCTTATCTACATGTGCAACACCGCACCAGGCAACGTCGTTCATTTTTGCTCCCTGTCTTTCGATTTCTGTGCCAGTGCCACCATCTAGTAGAATCAACTCTTCTTTACCCAGCCTCTTGCGAATAGATTCATAACTCATTTTCAGACTCCCCCAGTTTCTGTAATCATACTGCCTTTACCCTGCTCATAGACTTTCGCCAAGTTTACTAGCAAAATTGTCTTCATAGTTAAGAAAAAAACGATAATGAATACTCGCTACGAAATATTGTTTGAGCCTGTACAAATAGGTCCGGTTGTTGCCCCGAATCGTTTTTATCAGGTTCCCCATGCTAGCGGGATGACCGAGGCGAATCCCAGAGTTCGTGCGGCCTTTCGTGGCACCAAGGCAGAAGGTGGCTGGGGAGTGGTCTCCACAGGTGCGGTATCCACTCACCCCTCATCGGACGACAGTCCTCTGCCCTTTGCACGTCTTTGGGATGAAAATGATGTGCGTTCCCACGCTTTAAGTTGCGAGGCCATACACGAGCATGGGGCCCTGGCAGCCATTGAACTCTGGCATGGTGGCGGAGCCGTCATGAACCGGACATCTAGAATTGCTCCCTATTCCCCATCAGGCATTCCCTGGGCTGCCACCCATGTCGGCTTTATGGGAAATCTGCGACCACGGATTATGGATAAAAAAGATATTCGCGATGTCATCGACTGGCAGGTCGCTGCTGCCCTGCGGGCAAAACGTGCCGGCTTTGATATCGTTTACATCTATGCAGGCATGGGGTATCTGGGCTACCAGTTTCTCCTGGAAGAATACAATCACCGCACGGATGAATACGGTGGTTCAGTCAAAAACCGCGTGCGCTTTGTCAATGAATTAATTGAAGCAACGAAAGACGCAGTCGGCGATACCTGCGCCGTTGCTCTGCGCATCAGCCTGGAAGAGTTACGCCGCAAAAAAAGCCCGCACTACGAATCAGAAGCGCACGAAGTCGTGAGTCTGATGAGTGACACGCCAGATTTATGGGACGTTAAGATGGACTCGAGTCCGACAGACTGTGGCGCATCACGTTTTCGTCCCGAAGGCGCACATGAAGCGGTTATTGATTTCGTAAAACAAGTCACACAAAAACCTGTCGTCGGGGTTGGCCGCTTTACCTCGCCTGATACCATGGTCTCGCAAATTAAACGAGGCGTACTCGATCTGATTGGCGGTGCCAGACCTTCGATTGCGGATCCCTTCCTGCCGAATAAAATAAAAGAAGGTCGGGAAGATGAAATCCGCGAATGCATCGGCTGTAACATCTGCATTTCAAGTTGGCACGATGGCGTGCCGGTGCGCTGCACGCAAAATGCCACAGCGGGTGAAGAATGGCGTCGCAACTGGCATCCGGAAAAATTCTCAAAAGCAGACAGTGAAGACAAAGTTCTCATCATTGGTGGCGGTCCCGCTGGTCTTGAAGCCGGTCTTATCGCTGCGCGACGTGGCTACGAGGTTACCATTGCGGACAAAAACTCAGAGCTGGGCGGACGCCTCTTATATGAAAGCAAATTGCCGGGTTTGAGTAACTGGGCACGCGTTCAGGATTATCGTCTATATGCTCTCAGGCAGATGGCAAATGTCAATCTTTATCCGGAAAGTGAGCTTGGCGTCGATGACATTCTCGGTCTTGAGCATCAGCGTATCGCTATCGCCACTGGTGCCAACTGGACGCGCGCCTTGTACTCATCACTCGAAATCCCAAAGGGTCAGATGAATCAGGAAAATGTCTACACGCCTGATGACCTCGCCGCTGGCATTGTCCCGGAAGGCCCCATTCTGGTTTATGATTTTGATAACTATTACCTGGGTGGTGTTATCGCCGAAGCTCTGGCCAGAGAAGGTAAAGAAGTGTCTTACGCAACACCTGCTGGTCACGCTTCCGCCTGGACTATCATGACCAATGAACAACCCTTCATTCACCAGACTCTGGACAAATTCAATATTGAAATCACGACACAAGCCTTATTGAATAGTTTTGATGGATCACGCGCAGTGCTGAGTAATATTTTTACAGCAAAACAAGTTGATCAGGCGGCGAATTCGATAGTCATCGTCGGTCTGCGTTTACCAAACGACGGGCTTTATCACGAATTAATGAAGCACACTGATGATTTTGATTCAGCTGGAATAAAGTCTATCGATCGTGTTGGCGATGTCCTTGCTCCCGGTGCCCTTGTTCACGCAGTGCATTCAGGTCATCAATACGCTCGTGATCTTGATCAAGGCAATGCGTCTCTTTACCTGCGGGATATTCCGATAGCCGAACATCCTCCCTCAGAAATTATTTAGTCTTCCAGATATTTTCCGATGCGGTCCTTAACATAGCGTCGAATATCCAGGTTCCAGTCCTCCATCGGCGAAAACATTCCCTGTTTATGTACTCGTGCCTGCATACCTTGCTGTACCCTTTCGCAAATACTCCAGTCCTGTCGATTGACAAGATGCCAGAAATCGACAGCGTCAGCTGGATCAAAATCAGGCTTGTCGATTTCAAAAGTTTCAAACAAAAAGTGACAGTCAATAGTTGTCCTGTCAACACTTTGTGCCTTTAAAATAAACACCGCAATATGATCGCTGGATAGACTGAGAAATACATTTGGGTAGATGAGATCGCCCTTATGATGATTGATTTCGGACTCACTCAGGCCTGGAAATGAACGCCGCTTTGTTGTTCCGGTTTTAGTAAAGGTCCACGCCCCTTCACGATGTGGGATACCCTTCTCCCAGTCCAGCTCGGCACCACCCGCCTGTTTGAACACAGGCACAATCTGACACAACTCAGGATGAACGGGGCCGCAGTGGTAACATTCGTTGTAATTCTCACAAAGCACTTTCCAGTTGGCATTTACCTCATAGCGAATAGTCGCACCGATACGTAGCTCACTTAGCGGGTAACGTTTAAACTGTTCCGCACTTGTCGTTATCATTTCTTCGAAAGACGGTGCTGTCTCATGACACAAATTAATAAAAATAAATCCACCCCAGGTCTTACAACCGACTTTATACAGCTGTATGTCTTTTACACGAAAACCCATCTCCTCTGTCATATGCGGTGCTTGTTTAAGCTGTCCATCCAAATCGTAGCCCCAGGCATGATAGGGACAGGTAATCATTTCTCCGTTGATGACACCGCCCCTGAGTGGCAAGCGATCATTTGAATTCTCCTGCTCAGCGACCGGGCACAGGCTGGCACCACGATGTCGGCAAACATTATAAAAAGCGTGTAAGAGGTTTTCCTGATTTCTAACAAGCAAAATACTCTCACCATAAACGTCCAGAACTTTATGATCACCTGCGACCGCAAGCTCTTCTTCACGAGCGACGCAAACCCATTCTTTAGAAAAAATGTGTTCGCGTTCAAGTTCAAAAATACTTTGTTCGAGATACCAACTCGAGGGAAGAGTTTGCTCCATTTTCTTTGTCCGACTCATCTATGTGCTTCGTTGTTGGTGTTGGGTGCGTCTCATAATTATATACGCAGCCACAGTTCCAATAAGGCATAAGCCTGTGATTAGTAGAAAAAAGTATCGATATCCATCGGCACCGGGGTAATTCTGAAGAATGTATCCGCCGACGAGAGGCATCCAGGCATCAGGAGTAAAGCCAATTGCGGAAATGACACCTGTTGCCGTACCGGTCACTGCAGGAGCAATGCCGCCTTCCTGTAACAGGGCAAAATAAATCCCGCGCAGGGCAAAGACGGCTAGCGATGCAATTGTGGCATTAATCAACATCAGTACGAGAAATGCCTCTCCGCCGGGCATAATTCCGAATACGAAAAAACTTGCACTCATTAGAATAAAAAAAGCAAACACCGAATTGGCTACGCCAAACTTGTCAGCGATAAAACCTGCACCGAGCGCGGCGACTGGCTTTAACCACATTTTACCGACGCCAACAGCGCCGCCCAACACAACGCTCAAGGCATAAACATCCGTCGCGCATGGCGTAAAATAGAAAGAACCCCAATAAGCACTGTAAGCCGTCATCACTACAATCGTAATCAACCAGACAGCCGGAAGTTTTAGAACTTCGATAACGTCCTTAAGCGTCACCTTCTTTTCATTGCTTACACTTTCTTCCTGAGTGTTCTCCTCAAAAATAAACCAGGCAAGAATACCAAGCACAATGTTTGTCAGAGCGAAAAGTATAATCACTTGCGACAAGGCTTGTGCATTACTTCCAAGCCAGGCAAATATCGCCAGAAACACAGTTGAGCTCAGCAACTCTGCTATTCCCCGCCCGCTTTCGAGTATGCCAAACGCTCTGCCCTGTTCTTCGGCGGGTGCCCAGGCACGTGTCACTTTGATCATGGCACACCAGAAAACCAGGGAAATGGTCACTCCCCAGAAGGCATGAAGGAGGATGCTGGCCTGATAGGAAGGATAGCCTGAAAAGTAAAAGCCACCCAGACCGGTAGCAATTAGCGCACTGCTCATTAATTTGCGGGAAGAATAACGATCCGCCAACCAGCCACCCGGAAAATACATGATTAACGAGACAGTACCGAAAACACTCATTATCACGCCCAACTGATGATGGTCGTATCCGAAGGCCTCCTGCATGGGAATATAGTAGACCTCACGCAGGAAAGGCAGCATAAAAATTATGCCCCCGGAGAAACTCAATATTCCCATTACCAACCAACGTCTTATTTTCGTCATACAGGTCCCCGCTATAGAATCAGTACTAGTTTGCACGCAGCAGATAAAACATACCAGAGTTTCAAAGCGTGAAGATCAACGGTAATCTAGGGCTGAGTGTCACAACAGCTTTTAGCCGGGAGAGTAAGATGATTCGCAAGAAACGGAAATACCCATCAATTTGTCAGCACTTTATTTTCCTCTGTCTGATTTGTTGCAGTCCGCTAATACTTGCTGAGAAAATCGCGCTTGTGGGAGCCCAGGTCATTGATGGCATCGGAAACAAGCCCTTGAGGGGCAAAACAATTATTATCGAAGGTAACAGGATTATTGCACTAGTTGATAAGAAAGCCATACCCCGCGATGTAAAACTGATTGAATTAAACGGCGCAACACTTCTGCCCGGATTGATTGACAGTCATGCCCACCCACTTATAGCAGGAGATGATTACCAGACAGACCACCTGCAGGGTTCATCGGCCTATAAAACGTTAAAGGGCTACAAAGCACTTAGAAATTTACTCAATGCCGGCTGGACCACAGTACGTGTTGCCGGTGACACCGACGTTTACTATGGCAACCAGGACATCAAACGATTAATCGATGAAGGTGTCCTGATCGGTCCAAGAATTTTTGGCGCAGCCCATTATCTTTCCATTACCGGCGGTGGTGGCGATGTGAATTATTATTCGCCGGAGCAACAATTGATTGCTGATGGCCTTGTTGTGGATGGTGTTGATGAAATTCGTAAAGCCGTTCGTACAGAAGCCAAGTATGGCGCTGACTGGATCAAGGTACTGGTCACCGGAGCCTTTATGTCTGTAGGGGATAATCCTCGCAATGTCCAGTTCTCAGAAGAGGAGTTCCGGGCCCTTATGGAAGAAGCTAATCGCCAGGACATGCCTGTGATGGCACACGCTCACGCCACTGAAGGAATTAAGATGGCGGTGCGTTTGGGTGCTCGTTCGATTGAACATGGCAGTTACATGGATGATGAAGCCATTCGTCTAATGAAGAAGCACGGTGCTTATCTGGTACCGACTATTTATGTTGGCGACTATTATGCCGATCCTCGCTACGTATTGAGAGAACAGACTATCAACGATGACTACATAAAAAACTATCGTCATATTTTTCTCTCCCTGGTTGGCAAAGCGCATAAAGCCGGCGTTCCCGTTGTCGTCGGTGTAGATCTTGGTGGCTATGACTACGACCCAACTGTCTATGCCAGAGAACTTGCCGTTTTAATAGAGGCTGGCCTCAGCCCGATGGAGGCAATTCAAGCTGCGACGCGGGTGCCCGCCGAAATGCTGTATAAGGGCGACGAGTTCGGCAGTATTAAAGCCGGACAACTGGCTGATATTATTGCGGTTTCAGCTAGTCCTCTTGATGACATAAGCGAGCTGGAACGGGTTAAATTTGTGATGGCGAACGGTGAAATTATCAGAAATGATTTCAGCCTTCCCTAAACTGCCGTTTTGTAACTAATTAGCAACATTTAACACTTCAACAGAATTAGTCCGTTTTAGCTCGGTAAAGGAAGGATTTTAAAGACATTATTCGCTAAGTGGGTTAGTATTTCTGTCCGAAAAATACTACTAATGAAGACCAGTCCATACGGGGGAATGATATGTTGAAGTCTGAGTTATCAGTAAGTCCTGGCGAACTACCTGGAAAACGTGCCCTGGCAAGCGCTGTATCAGCCGCCATACTCGGCACAGGAATAAGTACCTCTGCAAACGCGCAGGTGGAATCCATTGAAGAAATAACGGTTACAGCTCGTAAACGTCAGGAATCTCTACAGGATATTCCGCAAAGCGTGCAGGCATTCAGTAACGAAGAAATCAGAAAACGAGGTATCCAGGGTGTCGCAGATCTAGTTCGTTTTGTTCCGTCTATGACTTATCTGGAAAATTCACCCGGTGCGACCAAGCTGGTTTTCCGCGGTGTAGCGGATGCGGACGTTGTTGGTATCGCAGCACCTTCAACAGCAGTGTATCTTGATGAGCAACCCCTGACTCAGCTTTCTCAAGCACCTGCCTTGCGCCCGATTGATCTGGAACGAATCGAAGCATTGAGTGGTCCTCAGGGCTCACTATATGGCGCCAGTTCACAGTCAGGCACCTTAAGAATTATCACCAACAAACCAACAACGGAAAAATTCGAAGCGAATATCGGTGTTGGCATGAGCACCATCGAACATGGTGAAGAAAGCTATGACGTTGACGCCATGGTTAACTTCCCGGTTAACGACAATCTCGCTATTCGACTGGTTGGTTTTCATGCAAAAGATGGTGGTTATATTGATAACGTCTTAGGCACCACTCCTGAAACAGGTTTACGTGACAATTCGAACGTTGTTGGCAAGAATCTGAACGATGTTGAATATACCGGTGGTCGCGCAGGTGTACGTTGGCACATCACCCCAGACTGGCGAACCACTCTTTCCATAAACTATCAGGATACGGACGCCGGTGGTTATAACGATTTTGACACAACTGTCGGTGATTTACAGACCGTTAAATTTTATCGGGAGTCCAGAGAGGACGAAATAATTTCTATTAGTAATGTCATAGAAGGTGACCTTGGCTTTGCTGATTTGATGGTAGCAACTTCCTACTATGATCGTGACATTCGTTATATTCAGGACACCACGACATACGCCTCCTACTTTGATATCCAGTTTGGTTCTTATTACGCGACTTATGATTTTGGTCAGGACCCTATCGGCTTTCGTGAATACAACCAGAAGGACGAACGTTTTACTATTGAGACCCGTCTTTCCAAGGACGAAGACAACTGGAAAGCTATACTCGGCTTTTTCTATTCAGAAGGTGATCAGGACTGGGATTTCAAAACCTTCACGGATGACTGGGTGAATTCACCCTCTTTTGCCGCATGGAGTGGTTATTACCCCTCTCAGGTTGCCAATTTTGGCACTGCATGGTGGAACTCCGGTGAGGCTATTGATGACAAAAGTTTTTCTGTTTTTGGTGAAGTGACCTTCAGTTTTATGGAAGATATAGACGTGGTATTCGGTGGCCGTTATTACGACACTAAGATTACCAGAGCTTATTTTGTAGAACGTCCCGACAATCGCCTTGATCAAGCTCCGGTGAGTCCGGCTGGTGCTGATGATGGGTTTCTACCCAGTGCCGGTATTACCTGGCGTTTTGGTGAAGACAAGATGATCTATGCTTTACACTCTCAGGGTTTCCGACCTGGTGGTAGTAACCGTGGCAGAACACGGAATTTGAATGCAGCAGAGCTTGCTTCCGGAATATTCGGGACTGCGACGCAATCCTCACCAAGCTTTCCGGTTGTTTATGATGGCGACGTCCTGAAGAACTACGAGGCTGGTATTAAAACTCAATGGTATGACGGCAGGTTGCAATTCAATTTAACCGGTTACCACATGGTCTGGGAAGACTATCAACTTGAAGTTATTGATCCGAGTAGTGGAACTCCACCTAATGGCCTGAACTTTCCGTTTCAGATCGTTGTCGGCAACGTTGCTGATGCAGAGATTAACGGTATCGATTTTGATGTAACTGCGATTCCTACCTCTGGATTAGTCTTGAGCATGAACGGTACCTGGTTGGTTGACCATGAGGTCTCTGAGCGGGCATCCATTGTTGATCCACGTATTGCGGCTCAGGGCGGAACTCCGGCACTTGATGTACCGGCAGGCACTCAGTTACCCCTGTCACCGGATTTTAGTATGTCTGCTTCCGCTCAATATAACTGGCCTGTTGCTTTTGTAGACGGTGAGATGTATGTCCGTTTTCAATATAGCTACACCGGTGATTCGACCAATTCGGTTGAAATAAACCGGGGCTTTCCTCCATTCAGAGTTCAGCAAAGCTATCAGATTGGCGATTTGAAAGTTGGTCTTGGCACAGATAAGTGGGAAGCAGAATTATTCGTCAATAACCTCTGGGATGAACGACCGGATATCTGGGCTCAGGTTGATGAATTTGAAACCTTCTTTGGTCGGGAACGAATAGTAACCGCCAGACCTCGAAGCATCGGTGCTAAATTCCGATATCGTTGGGAATAGGTAACTCTCTTGATAAGTAAAAAAGCCGGTTGAAGACCGGCTTTTTTTATGTGGATTATTGTTTTTTGAACGGCCAGACTTCCAGCCCATGAATTGCGTTTCGAATATCCATTGTCAGGTTCACTGAAGAAACTAGTTCGCTTGAATCAAAATCGTAGACGCTAATGGTCGAAGGCGACGAGCCTGCGGCAATTAGTCCGTCATTCAAGGGGCACAGTCCTCTGCTGAACCCCTGTCGTGCTACTTTTGAATCATCGATGCCTGCGTTGACAATTTCTGCCTCTTTATATTTAGGAATCTTGAAAACGCGTTCACTTCCATCTCTGCCTGCATAGCGAACACAGTCAGCTTTCGTGTCATTAAAAAGAACACCTTCTTTATATAATCGTACGTTATGGACACCCGATGGCAAGGAACAAAATTCAGATAACATAATATTCTTATCAATATGTAACAGGGCATCAGTATGTAAACCACTCAAATAAATGCCAGTGTCATCTACATGGACCGAATTTATGTGATAGTTATTGTTAAACGACGGTCCGTTTTCGCTATTTGGGTTAAACGCCTGCCCAAGCCATCCCTCAGAATTTTTAGATATATACAAACCCCAGATGAACATTTTCTTTTGAACATCAAAAACGAGAAGGCTGTCGTAGCCTGTCGAAGTTACGTATAAGAGATTATTTTTTCTGCAGATCTCATGGGCGTGCTTGAGAAATGGATTCCGATAAGAACTTTGTAATTCAAACAGACTATTGAATACGAATAGTTCATCACTTGCTGCGATATAGATATCCTGTTGCGAATACTCGATACCGCGTAAGCCACGGTCCCAACCTCTTCCGGTAAAATCAATGTCAGTAGTATTCCAGTCTATTTCCTGGACTACCTCCTGACTAGTAAAATCAATTTTATAGACTCCACCATGACTGTCTCCCTGTTGTGAGCCACGTACGACAGACGTTGCAAGAAGTTTTGGCAAGCAAATTGGTCTACTGGACATTGGTTTTACTTATTTAAAACGGGTTGTAGTACGTCTATCAAATCCTGTAGATGTCCCTCATAATTTTTCCAGTAGTTGACGGATTTGTTATGTATAGGTTGCCTGACCTGTTCAGAACTTGCTGTTCTGATTGCCCGATCAGTTTCATAAAATTTCAGGCAGGCCTCTTCCCAGGGAAGCCCGCAAAATTCGAGTAAGCTTTTCGTCTGATTCTCCTGATCAGCGACAAAGTCCTCATAAACGACATCGAGAATTTTCCCGGGAAGTACTTCATGCCAATGATCCATCAAACGGACATAATCAAGGTAGAACTCCCCTAATTCATTCAGATCATAGGTGAAGGCCTGACCTTTAGCAAAATGCTGTTTATAACAACCAAGGCAATTATCAATAGGATTCTTACGAGTGTTAATAATTTTGGCATTAGGTAGTATCAGAGCCAATAAACCGATAGTCGGGAAGTTGTTGGGCATTTTATCGGTGAAATACGGTGCACCTTTTCTATGTCGCATGGTTCGCTCAATGTAGCTCTTGCCGAGTTGATGAAAGTCATCATCCTCAAGAATACGAACAATCTCAGGATACTTTAGTCCACCACTGCGTTTATTAAGCGAGGTAGCGAGCTGACCCAGGTCCTGCAGTTCGCTGGTACCATCAACCAAACTATGACTCGCCAGTATTTGCTCAATCAAAGTCGAACCTGAGCGTGGTAAACCGAGTATAAATATCGGTGCCGGATCCGGGTTTCCAAGATTTGCTTTTTTTTGTATAAAATCCTTGTTAAATACTTCTATTAAATGATCGTGAATAATTTCTGTCTGAACCGGATCATAAGCAATTAACATCCTGTTAATGCGATTGGCTTCCTCGTAATAATCAAAAGAGGTATCAAAATCTTTGCGATCCTCATAGGCTTTGGCCAGAGAGAAACAGAAATGCGCCTTCTCTTCCTTGTCCTCTTCAATTGTGGCCAATTGTGTCTTCATCTGCTCAATGTCTTCATCGGTAAATCGATAAGTTTTCAGGTTGGCCAGACTCCACCAGGCTTCTGCAAAGCCGGGGCGTAACTTAATAGCATTCTTATAAGCTTCCACTCCTTCCTCAAACTGTCCAACAGTCTTCAGTACATGACCTAAGCCAAGTAATGCCGGAGAAAAAGCAGGTTTTAACTGCAGCGCTTTTTTATACGGTTCAATCGCATCAAAAGGTCTCGCTGCCAGGGCAAGAGAACTGCCAAGCAGATAGTAAGACTGATGGTTGTTGTTATCGATCTCTATCGTCTGTTGCAAAACTTCAATCGTCTCGTCATATTTATCCTGCTCTTTCAGCGCCCCACTAAGTTCATGCCAGGCATCAATATGTCGGGGTTTTAGCTCAACTACACGTCTTAACAGTTTTTCAGCATCCTGATGACAGGCTGCTTTACTGGCAACAATAGATAACAGTCGCAGTGCGTCGACATTATTAGGTTCATCCTGAATAACTTCTTTTGCCAGCTTCTCAACCTGACGGAATTCATTTTTATGCAAATGTTCAAGTGCTTCAACAAGCCTTCGTTTAGCCGGCGTGAAGGCGAACAATTTCTTTTGTAACGCTGATGCTTCCTCATGTTTGTCTGATACTTTAAAGATGTAATTCAGCTTGCTTCCTGCTGATTCAAGACGAGGGTTGATTTCCAGAGCCTTTTCTAAATGTTCGATCGCCTGCTCAGTTTGGCCGATGTAGAAATATGCGCTACCAAGGTCTTCGTAAGCCTGCGCAAATCCAGGCACGATTCGTACTGCATTGTGCAGGTGGGGAATAGCTTCTCTGGCTTTATCCTTCTTCAGGAGTATCGCACCCAACAATCCCAGAAAATTCGCATCTGAACTGTTCTGTAGCAGAACTTCCTGACATTGTTTTTCCGCCTCATCCAACTTACCTTCCTTGAGCAGGTTAATTGTTTTGTCGAAATAAGTTTTGGACTCTGAACTATCCAGCATGATTAAATCTAAGCAAAATGTGAGTCAGAATTATATAACAAGTACACAGAGAAAATCAGTGCAATCAAAGTGATAAGTCAGGCTAGCACTGACTTATCTGCAATGCTTATCGGATTACGTTCTATAGAAAAAAAAGAAATAGGTATTTCTGTATCGTAACTGGTTTTTACTCCCGTGATGGCCTGTGCCACCATTGAACCGATAGCGGGTGCCAGTTTAAATCCGTGTCCACTAAAACCATTAGCTAACCAGAAACCGTCAATTTCACTCGGTCCGACCAAAGGGTGGACATCGTCGAGATTTACCGTATAGAGCCCGCAGTTACCGCGAATTTTTCCCCGATAAGGTAAAGCCGGCAAGCGATGATGTAACAGATGTAAGGTCCTATGTTCAAATTCAGCATCGTGCTCTGTAACATAGCTATCCGGATCGCTTACCTCTTCCCTTTCATCTTCTTCTCTCACGGAACTGACAAGTAATTGCTGGCCACGGTTCTGGGTTCTGAAATATATTCCGCTTCCCATATCTATGGTCACCGGAATGTGTCCCTTAAGCTCAACAGGACGATCCCGGTAAATAACCTGAATTCGGACAGGCTGAAGGTTCCAGTTTATATCCAGCCCAGCTGCACGAAATAATTGCCGGCACCATGGGCCGGAAGCATTAATGATCAAGGGTGTAGAAATCCTTTGACCACCGTCCAGCCCCAGTCCCTGTATCCGGTTCCCCCTTACCTGAATCTCATTTGCCTGAGTATTAAACAACACGTCGACATTGTTTTTTTTGCAGGCTTCGAGTAGATCCTGAACTGCTGATACAGGATCCACATAACCGGCATCTTTCTCCAACAGATTTCCAGTGTGACCCTGGCAAATATGATCTTCGCCGTGTATCAGATCAGGCACGATTGTGCAGGAATTAATCGCTGGGAAACGCTCAGCCAATTCATTGTTATCCAGCACTTCTGTTGCTATACCCAGGCCATTTAGTCGTCGATGTTCCTTATTCGCCCAATCCGGATCATCTCCGGGCATCCACAACACACCATCGTTATTGAAGCTTGCCCGTGGTTGCTTCAACTCAGTGAATTGTTGCCAGTTCTGATAAGCGTCGATACCGTCCCTCGCCAAACTGACCATTTCATTTAGTGTATAGCGGTAACGGCAGATGGCAGATGATGCTCCGCTTGATCCTTCACCCGGGCCGGTTCCTTTTTCAAGAACAGCTACTTTTAATGTCGAGCGTCTGGCAATTTGCCAGGCAATAGAGGTACCGATAATCCCTGCGCCAATCACAATGACATCATAAGATTTCATGACAGTGTTTTGTAAACCAAATATTTAATAAGCTACGTTAAAAATCTTTCCCGAAAACTGCTTCTCTTCGATTTCATTGACGAGGGCTCTGGCGAGATCTCTAACGTAAACCGTTTTACTACCATCTTCTGCCACCAGCGCTTCGGTATCTGAAATACGAAATGAAGGTCGGGAAGTGCTTCTATCCAATTCTCCGTATATCCCCAGAATTCTCATTGGCGGGGCAATAACTGTCCAGGGCAAGCCACTGGCACGATACAGCTCTACCGAAATCTGATGTCCAAACAACACAGCGTGCATTGCGGTCCCCTTCTCATAAGAAAATGGGGCATTGTGCATATTGCTTTTTACTTCTTCATAAGTTGCCCCATACATCAAATTCGCGCCACCAACCTGAACGATATAAGGTTTATTTTCCATTGCGGAAACAACTTCGATCAAATTCCGGGTAAACTCAACCAGCATGGAGTTTTCAGGCTTATTATCAGGTGCTCTGGCCGAAACGGAGATAACAACAGCGTCACTGTTATTAATTGCGTCCCGGATCGAGACAATATCTTTTAGATCACCTTTTACAGAGGTGAAATTCTGATCTTCAAAAACGAGTTTCTCCGGTTTTCTGGAAACACCTTTTACTTTGTAACCGCGCTCAAGAGCTTCAATTACGACGACCTCTCCTATTCTGCCGCTAGCTCCAAAAACCACTATGTTCTTATCTTCACTGGCATAAACCAGATTCAGACCAGACTGAATAGAAAGTATCAGGCCTAACGTGACTCTGAGAATGTATCTTGCGTATATCATTTACTCAACCTCGTCATTGCTTAGCTTTACTGCGTATTGTACTCTTCTTTTCATAATTTTTTATTCAATCAAACCAATCAGGACAAATGGAGAAGAGCAATGCTTAAGTTATACGGTTTTCGTGTCAGTAATTATTACAACATGCTTAAATTCGCTTTTTTGGAAAAAGGGATAAAGTTTGAAGAAGTCCATGCCATGCCCAATCAGGAAACCGAATTCACCAGCAAGAGTCCAATGGGCAAGGTGCCATGCATTGAAGTAGATGGAGCTTATCTTTCCGAAACAGGGGTAATCCTCGATTATCTGGAGGACATTTCTCCTTCTCCGGCCTTATTCCCCAGCGATGCTTTCCAGAAAGCGAAAGCCAGAGAATTATTACGCTGCTGTGAACTCTATATAGAACTCGCTGCACGCCGTCACTATGGACATCTTTTTTTTGGAGAAGACATTAATGAAGCCGCGGTAAACGAGGTAAAACCTGTAATGGAAAAAGGCGTTCGAGCTATCAGTCAACTGGCTAGGTTCAGCCCTTATTTATGCGGTGAGGAACTGAGCTATGCTGATATTGTTGCTTATCATTGTTTCAGTTACCCCGTAAACGTCGCAGAGAAAATCTACGACTGGGATATTATTTCAGACATTCCCGGATTAAAGTCATGGAAAGAAACCGTCGCAGCAAGAGAACATTGCAAAACAGTGGACTCTGAGTGGCTGGCTGCACTAAATGAATTTCAGAATAGTTAATTAGTACTTCTTGGGTATAAAAGTTTGTCTGTGCATCGGCGATCGTTTGTAACCTCTGGCATTATTTAAAGGTGGTATTTTCGGTACTTCTGGCAATATATCCTTATAGGGGATCATACTGAGAAAATGAGCCATACAATTGAGTCTGGCTCTTTTCTTATCATCGGAAGGGACTACGAACCACGGTACCTGAGCCGTGTCCGTGTGTAGAAACATTTCATCCTTGGCTTTTGAATACTCTACCCATTTAGTCCTTGATTCAAGATCCATAGGACTGAGTTTCCAACGTTTATGGAGTTCGAGAGCGCGGGCCCGAAAACGTTTATCCTGCTCCAGGTTACTAACCGAAAACCAGTACTTAATAAGGATAGTTCCGGAACGGACCAGAGCGCTCTCAAATTCCGGGCAAAAACGTAAAAATTCCTGATGCTCTTCATAACTGCAGAAACCCATCACTTTTTCCACTCCAGCACGGTTATACCAGCTACGATCTAACAGAACGATTTCGCCCGCCGCTGGCAAGTGTTCGACATAGCGTTGAAAGTACCACTGCGTTTTTTCTCTTTCAGTTGGCGCCGCCAGTGCAACAATTCTGCAAACTCTTGGATTCAGGTGCTGAACAATTCTTTTAATGACCCCGCCCTTACCAGCTGCATCCCGTCCTTCAAATATCACCACTACCTTGAGTCCTTTCTTTTTTACCCATTCCTGCAATTTGACCAGTTCTATCTGCAGTCTGAATAACTCCTCTTCATAATACTTTTTTGGCAGTGCTTTTTCCTTTTCCCCCCTGAGCCGCGGATCATCCTCATGATAGGCATCCACTATATCAACTTTCCTTTCACTCGATTTCTTAGTTTTTCCAGTTTTTTTCTTAGTCATAATATTTCCCACAATCGCACATCGCTCTAGCTTAGCAGTACAAATTAGTCGTATCCCAGATAGCTGTAAAATAGTTGATCTGGATCGTGTTTTTTTCGCAATGCACCCAAACGAAGCCAGTTTTCTTCAGTAAAACTCGCCTGAATTCTCTGTGGGTGGTGCTCATTATCAACCTGATTAACATAATGACTACTGGCGTATGGCTTCAATATTCTGTTGAATTCTGCATACCACTGCTTACTCAGCTCGTCATCGGAGGCATGCTCCCATAATAAATGGCTACTCAGGAAATGTGACCCGACCGAAGAATAGCAAGCGTCCTCACGTTCTACTGAAGACTGACGACCGTGGTGCAGCGTCATATATAGAGTGCTCCCCTCAGGTTTGTTCATATAATGTTCTACAATCGCCATTAGTGCGTTTGCATCATCGGTCCAGATATTGTCAGAGTTATTGCGCAGATTTCGATTGGGGGAATACATCAAATCAGAAAACTCGACCGCCTCATATTCCCTGATTGATTTTGCAAGAGAAGACAAACTACTAGTAGAGTAAAGTTCCAATAGAGAACGGGCTTCCGATTCCGAATCAGGCGATCCAGTGACGGCGACGATAATTTTCAACTTTGCTACGGTCCTCTTTTTGTCACCCGGCTCATTAGTCAAGGCAACACTAACTTCAACTCGATCATCCTTTTCTTTTTGCAGAGTATTCAAAAATGAAATCACATTTGGTAATTTTTCGAGCTCATAAAAAAATGTACTCTGCATGATAATTTTCGGATGTTCATAAATGCGCACATGATAATTTGTCACGACACCGAAAAAACCCGGGCCGACACCGCGTATAGCCCAGAATAACTCAGGATTACATTCCTTGCTGGCAAGCACTTTTTTACCACTGGCCAAAATCACATCTGCACTGAGTATCGAATAACACGCCGGACCCTTGGCCCAGATAGTGCCGATCGGTGGATAGCCACCGCCAAGTAGATATCCGCCCATCGCCACGCCGTGACATTCGGCGACTGGAAAAACCTTTCCCCAGGTAGTCAGAGACTGATAAAAGCGATGCATGTTTACGCCCGGACCTACATCTGCTGTCATCGTTTCAACATCGACTGAGGCTTCAGCCATTGCAGATATATCCAGCAGCATACCTCCTTCTCGCAATACCGAACCGGCAGTATTGTGTCCACTTCCCCTGCAAACAACCTGTAATTGATTTCTACTGGCAAACTTCAAACATTCTTGAATTTCAGCTTCAGTCGTCGCCTGCACAATGATATCCGGATATCTTTTCGGGGTATTAACGCGCCATATCATTGCCTTACGCAGCGCCTCATAACGCTCATCCCCTTTGCTGGTTGAGTTATTCAGCTCTTGCTTTGCGAGGTTACGTTTTTCAGCAGCAGACAAAAATGACGTTGAGAATAGCGTAGTCGTACTCAGACAGCCCATTGCCATTAGTTGTTTCAGTAAGTCTCTACGAGATGGATTGACATATGAGGTTTTAAAACGAGAAATTGTACGAATGTCCATTACATTCAGGATACTGAAAATCTGTTCAGGCTTATAGGGTTTTATTAAAAAATTGATTACTATTCCAGTCTGACTGAACAGCATTCCTTCTAATCATTACAAGTAGATATACAGGAGCTCAAATGAAACTGATCATTGCAACACTACTAAGCATAATTTCTGCCACAAGCTATGCTGCCTATCCGGTTATAGCTGTTCCTGCCCAGGAACAAGCCAGACTGCTCGAATCTGATTCAGCAACATTGGCAGCAAATAAACGGGTTGCTTATGATATTTATCGCTATGTTATGGCTGGCCAACTGGACAAACTCGACGAGCTGGTATCAAAAGACCTGATTAATCATAATCCAAATGAGGCTTCAGGCTTCGACGGCATGAAAAACTATCTCAGGCAAATCGTCGGCAGCGAGCCACGACCGCTTAAGGATACTCTGGATGGACTGGTATCGATAAGTGCCGAAGGTGATATGGTCATCATCAGTATGCTCAGGGAGTTTGAAGATCCCAACGTACCAGGGAAAAAATACACAACAACCTGGTTCGATATGTTTCGAATCGTTGATGGTCTGATGGTGGAACACTGGGACCCGGCTAAACTGAAAGCAAATTAAATATTAGCTGAGTCGGGTGCTGTAAACCTGAAATTGATACTTTTTCACTTTCGTGCTTCTGATAAATGTGTTTATATGCGCGCCACTTGTTAATTCTGTGACAACCTAAATTACACAAAAATAATTATGACTGAAAAAGCATTTGTCAGCGCCCTCAAACCCTGTCTTGTCTCCCTAAAAGCTGGCCGTCCTTATGCCTGGTGTAGCTGTGGGCTTAGCCAGAAACAGCCTTTTTGTGATGGCGCTCATCAGGGATCCTCGTTTGAGCCTTTACGTTATGTTCCAGAGCGCGACGAAGATGTACTTTTATGTGCCTGTAAACAAACCCAGTCTGCTCCCTTCTGCGATGGTGCTCACAATAATTTATCTGACACCTACGCAGAAGCCGCTCCAGAAGATTTCGCCGATGCGGCTGAGGTCGACTATACAAATAGTGAAGATGGAGAGTTTCAAACAGCCTTGCTGGACAATGGCTGTTATGTAGTTCGTGACAATGGCAGTCTGCAGTTCAGCAATCATCATGTCACAATCAAGAAAAACATTTCTGACGAAACCGGTGCCAGGCATCTTGCTCAATACGTAGCTCAGATCAGCCAGGGAGAGAGTCCCGTTCTCTCTTTTCCTGATTCAGAAGTGGTCATCTATATTGCTGCTGGCAACGGTAACATCAATATATCTGGAGAAACGATGGTCACCCCGGTAGAAACCGGTATATACGTTTGCGCTGATGAGGCCTTTCGTCTCACAAATCTCGGATCTGATGAACTGAAAGCAATTATCACGGTGTGTCCGGGCAATGTTGAACTGCAGCTTCTTGATGAAATGCCAGACAATTTTAATTCAGAATTAAAATCTCGTAGCGCCACCTATGATCAAAGTAAGCGCGACACCATGGCAGACCGTCATTTACTGGAGCTGGTTAACAGTGATCTCGGATGTGAACAGGTCACACAGTTTATTGGTGAAGTACCCAGGTCAAGAGCCGCTTTTCATCATCATCTGTATGAAGAAGCGATATTTATTATGTCAGGTGAAGGCATGATGTGGACAACAACAAAGAAAACCAAAGTCGTTCCCGGGGACTTGATATTCCTGCCTGAAAGACAGGCTCATTCTCTCGAGTGCACTGATTCGTCGGGTATGCGGCTGATGGGTGTCTTCTATCCTGCTGGTAGTCCAAAAGTAAACTACTAGGCGCCGTAAACGACGTTTGTCATCAAATTAGAACGAATGAAATAAATTGAACTGCAATTGACCCTTATCTACTGATTTCGTTTTTTGATGCATATAGCCGAATTGAAGTCTGATTTGATTAGTCCAGCTATAGCCAAGAGCCAGATAAGTTCGGTTTCTATCGAAATTATCGACCTTCCTGCCATTGCCAATATCTTTTTCCAGGTTGATGAATAGCTCATTGTAAAATGACAGATAAACACTTCCCTGACTCAAGTCAGATTTGTTCAAGGGATAATTAGCACTGAGGAAATAACGGAATCGATTGCGATAGTCCTGATCTTCCACCCAACGTTGTTCCAACCTGAGACGATGACCAATATAAAGTTTTTTACCCCATCGTTGAGGAATCGATGCCTTCTGATAGGCTCGATGCTCATTTGAGGTGCTTGACGAAGAACCAAAGGTGCCGGATGTGATGTTGGCATAACCCAAAGTGTATTTCACATTACTTTGCTCGGGAGACCAGCTAAGGCCGCCTCTGATCAGCAACTGCTCCAGGTCTCCTCCAAGGTCCCAGTTTCTGTGCTGGATATCCCCTTGCAATCCAAACTGACTGTCTTCAAATGCCGTATTCCATAAATACATGTACCATGCGCCCGTCTGATCCTCGTCAATCTGAGCTGCAGCGTTCGCGCTTAACACCCAGCAAAGAAAATATGAAATGAGGATGCGATATATGTTGTTTGACATCTTAATACCGCTCAATAAAGAGGAGTCCCTGACATGAATGGCATCAATGCTGAGCCATTCGTTCAACCACGTAAGTCACACTGGCATCCATAGACTCAAGAAATGGCCCTGGATAGACGCCAATACCTACCACAGCAACAGCCAGTGGAAGTATTGTCAGCATTTCCCGAAAATTCAGATCTGTTAATTGTCTAGCAGCTTCGGTGCGTGCCTGACCGAAGGCAACACGCTGCAACATCCACAGCATGTAGGCCGCACCCAGGACAATGCCGCCCATCGCCAGCACGACGAAGATAAAGTTTTCGTAGGAGACACCCACAAGAATAAGGAACTCGCCGATAAAATTAGATGTTGTAGGTAAACCGAATGACGCGACCGCAAACAGGCTGAGAATGGCCACGAATCTGGGCATGCGTTGCTGAAGACCACCATAGTCAGCTATGTTGCGACTGTGTGTGCGGTCATATAGCTGACCAACTATCAGGAACATTGCACCGGTAGTCAGGCCATGGGTCATCATTTGCAAAATGGCGCCTTCGATACCTTCGTTATTGAAGGAGAAAATTCCCAGAGTGACAAAACCCATATGCGAGACGGAAGAATAGGCAACCAGTCTCTTCAGATCTTCTTGTGCCAGCGCCATATAACCGCCGTACAAAATACCGGCAACTGATAACCACAGCACAGCCGGCGCAAAACTATGCGCCATTTCTGGAAAGATGGGCAGACAGAAACGAATGAGTCCATAGCCACCCATTTTCAGGAGTACCCCTGCCAACAGCACACTACCCGCGGTCGGCGCTTCGGAGTGAGCATCCGGAAGCCAGGTGTGAAAAGGCAGCATCGGAAGTTTGATCGCAAAGCCCAGAAACAGGGCGAGGAATATCCAGAATTCCGATTTCTCCGAATAACTGAAATCTGCCAGTTGTATGATGTCGAAAGTACCCGCCTGCAGTGAAAGCCCCAATATACCGACGAGCAGAAGTAAACTTCCCGTAAGGCTGTACAGGACATACTTCAAACCGGCTGCGACGCGATTCGGCCCGCCCCACAGCACAATCATGAAATACATGGGCACCATGGTGACTTCCCAGAGCATGAAGAATAGAAAAGCATCCAGGGCAGTAAACACAACCAGCATGGCGCCTTCGACGAGCAGGATCAACATCATGAAGGCTTTCAAGCGGGTGGTGATTGAATCCCAGCATCCAAGCACACAAAGAGGCGGCAGGAAGGTGGTCAGCAGTACCAGTAGCAGACTGATGCCGTCTACACCGACGGCATATTCTATGCCGAAGGTCGGCATCCATTGATGGCGTTCAACGAATTGCATGCCGGTTTCGGTGAGGTCAAATTGACTCCAGAGAAAGAAAGCGAGCGCCGTGTTGATCAGTGTGATAACAAGTGTCGTCGTGAGTACCCATTTTCGGTCACTTAAAAATGCGAGAATAACCATGCCGATAAATGGCATGGCGATCATCAAGCTCAGCAGGTGGTCTGTAAATAGTGAATCCATAACGTTGTTTATCCCCCGATCCAGTAGAAAAAACCCAGAGCTGCAACCAGCCACAATACTACCACCAACAGGTTGTGTTGTAGTGTGTGTGGTTCATAGCGTCTAGCCGCGTGTCCGGACGCATCCACGCTCCGTCCTAATCCATCAACCGTTTTAGAAATGCCCTCTGTATCGACGAATCTGCCCAGCCAACGGGCTAAACCGATGCTGACCGAGCCAACCGAAGTAACACGATTATCAACAATAGCATCGAGATAGCCGAGGCGATGGGCAATTGCAGTACTGCCAGTACCAACCGACATGACTCCCTTATCAATAGCTGCATCGAGGTAACCGAGACGATGGGCAAGCGCTGTACTTATAGTACCGAGTGAAATTATGACCTTATCGATAATACCCTGATCAATCTTTCTCCAGGTCCAGTCAGCAAGTTTTAAAGTCGGGCGGACCAGAAATACCTCATAAATGTCATCGAAATACCCTTTATTCAGGAAGAAGACATAAAGTCGTTTCTTTAAAACCGAGGTCTGCTGCAAGCGCGGACGTCTGAATCGGACATAAGCGACTATCCAGCCCGCCACGGCGACAAGCAAGGGCAACAGTATCCAGACAGAAAATTCCGATGCAAGCTGACTCTGCGCACCACCTACTGCTGGCGAGAGGAAACCCGCAAACCAGCGCCATACTGTAATTAACAGTGCAATCATGATTGCTGCTATGACAGCAACGCCAATTACGTGACGTGCAGAGAACAGGTCTGGAGAAACAAGGGGCTCACTGTCTTTAGCTCCCGTGGGACCACGGCGGAAGATTGTCGTCACACTTTTGAAGAGATACATCGCAGTAAAAAAGATCGTAGCAAGGCCAACAATCCATAAGGCTATTTCCGCGGTGGAAGAACTCTGTGAAAGCCACAGGTGACGATAGGAACCTGAGAAAAACACCAGCACCGGTACAATCGACATGATTAGGGCGCCAACAAAGAGTCCGTTCCTGGCAAGTGCCGGCGTTTCCTCTTCATGCTCTAAATGACGATGGGTGGCAGTAAGCGCGTTGCCGGTGGACAGAAACAGGAAGGCCTTGAAGAAGCCATGTGCGATAAGGTGAAAAATAGCGGCCACAAATGCGCCCACACCACATAACATAACCATAAAGCCGAGCTGACTTATGGTGGAATAGGCAAGTGTTCGCTTAATATCGGTTTGCGTTAAGGACACGACTGCGGCAAACAGTGCCGTCATGGCGCCAACGATAGTGATAACCGTCATCGCAGTAGGCGAAAGCACAATAACCGGGCTCAGGCGCACGAGTAAAAAAGGCCCGGCATTCACCATTGTTGCGGCATGAATCAGCGCGGATACTGGTGTCGGCGCTTCCATCGCAAAAGGTAACCAGACGTGCGCAGGCATTTGCGCAGATTTGCCGACTGCACCGCAAAATAGACATAGCGTTAACAGTGTTATGGGCAGATCGGAAACATCAGCACCTGATTTTGCTATTACCAGAATCTCCTGAATATCGAGCGTGCCAAAAGTCAGAAAAGTCAGAACGACACCGACTAAGAGTCCGGCATCGGCGACGGAATTAACCAGAAATACCTTTGTTGCGGCACGTGCGGCACTGGGGCGCTCGGCGTAATGTGATATCAGCAGATACGAGCACAGTCCCATGAGTTCCCAAAAAATGAAGGTCATCATTAAGTTGCTGCTCATTACCAGTAGTGTCATTGCAGCTGTAAACATTGCAGTCAGCGCAAAAAAACGGCTGTGCCGTGGATCGCCTACCATGTAACGGGAGGCATAGACCTGCACGACAGTGCTGACCCCGGTTACCAGCAGCAGCAAAAGTACGGTGAGCTGATCGAGAAAAAAGCCCATATCAACAACCAGCTTGCCTACATTCAGAAATTGATAGAGTTGTACATTAATCGGGCCGTTTGCAATAACTTCGAGGAAGGCAATAATGGAAAGCAGAAATGAAAGTGCAATTGCCGGAATCACAAGTCGCTGCCCTTTGCCCTGCAGCTGCTCGCCAAATAGTGTCAGGATCAGCGAGGCTGCCAGCGGTAGAAAAGGAATCAGTGTGTAAATCGACATGGTCTTCTCAAATGCCTCCATTGTTTACTGATTCAAGTAAAATTTGCACAACTGAATCACTCATAAGCCCAAGCGCAATCATTAAGATTGATATAGCACCCAAACTGACTCTCAAGCCACTTGAGATCTTGATTGATTTTGCTTCGACAAATTCAGTCTGGTGGAACCAGGCGGCGAATACTTTAAGGAAATAACCGAAGGTCAGCAGTGTTGATGCGATCACCGCAAATACGGCAAAGTAGTGTTCTGCCTCCAGGGCACCAAGTATGATATTCCATTTGCCGAAAAAACCGCCAGTAGGTGGCAACCCTACCATTGCTACTGCGACCACTATCAGGGCCCCTGTAAGCCAGGGTGAAGTGTGCAGACCCACACCGCGTATATCATCAAGTGTACGGGCCTTGTGGTAATAAAGAATAGCACCGGCAATCATGAAAAGTGCTGCTTGCATGACAGCGTCATTGATCAGGTAAAACATGCCGCCTACGAATCCCGTGTCATTGCCGAGACTCACACCGATCAGAATCAAACCAATATGACTGATCCCGCCATAAGCAAACATACGCTTGAGATCGGTCTGGATTAGAGCGAGCGCACCGCCTATGAGTGCTGCGATAACGCCTAGTTCCTCTAACAGCACCAGCACAGGCACATGACTGACTTCAACATTTGGCGCAATAAGCGAATACTCAATGCGAACCCATGCTACCAATGCGACCTTGGTGACGGTGGAGGCCAGTAATGGTGTCACTGCGGAGGGCGCGTTGGTATACGCATCTGGCAACCAGCTGTGCAGTGGTATTAATGCCATCTTGATCGAAAGACCAAGAAAAATATAGATAAGACCGCCGACTACTGCTGTAGATGTCATTAACTCAGGAAGTCGTAGCGCCAGATCCGCCATATTGAGCGTACCGGTGACTACGTAGAGATGCCCAAGGCCCAGCAGATAAAGTGTTGCGCCAAAAGAACCCAGCAGTAGATAGCGAAAAGCATAAACCTGCGCTTTCCCACCCCCGGCACCAACCAGTGCATAACCAGATAAGGCGGCAACTTCCAGAAACACAAAGACATTAAACAGGTCTGCGGCAAACACGAGGCCAACCAGGCCTGAAATCATGATAAGGATAAGCGTATAGTAAGGAACACTTTTTGCCAGATCGGCGCTAACAATAACCCGGCCATAGATCAGCGTCAGTAATGCCACCACAGTGACTGTCAAAACCACAATTGCTGCAATCGAATCATTAAGCCACGCGATACCAATCGGTGCAGTCCAGCCACCGAGTGCATACTCGATTGGCCCTTCTGTCTGAACCATATAAAGATTGGCTATTGCCAGCAAAAACATAACAATAACCGCAGCCAAAGTGATATCCGGGCATAGCGAAGGTCGCTTTGCCGTGAGAATAGGCATCGATACACCCACAAAAAAGGGCACGAGAAAAATCAGGATGGGCAGATGAGAGTTCATTTTAGCTGTTCCATCACTTTATCTTCATCGAGAGTGCCAAACTTCCGATAAATCCCCGCCACGAGTGCCAGCGAGACGCCAAGAGTTGCAACCTGGACCACAATAGCCGTTACAGTCAGCACATGTGGAAGCGGATTTGCATAGATAAGTGGTTCCACCGCTGCCGCCCCTTCCATTATGACCGGTACCGTCGCACCTTGTTTGGCACTGAAGGCGACAAGAAAAAAAATCGCGCTGATCTGCACAATATACAGACCGATGAGTTTTTTAACGAAGTTTGGATGGGCCGCCATGATATAGATGCCCCAAAGAAACAAGATGACGAAAACAACAAAGTTCGGTCGTTGTATCAGTGTTTGCAATAGCTCAAGCATCTTTCACCTCGTCTTGAGAAATTTCATCTTCTTCAAATGACAGACTGACGGCAATTGACACGCCGGTAACTGCGACATCCATGGCGACCCCAATCTGGGTCAATAGTATTCCGGCATAATGTTGAGACGCTTCGTCGAGACCAGGGATTTGCAAGAAGCTGTAATTCAGAAATTGACCTCCTCCGATCAGGCAGAGTCCGCCAACACCGCCAAAGAGCAGCAGACCCAGCCCGTCTCCATGCAGTATTTTTCGGGCGAGCGTACTATCAGCAGAGTCAACGCCGAAGATTAAAATGGCCATGATCATGCTGGCCGCAATGACCACACCACCGACAAAGCCGCCCCCCGGTCCGTGTTGACCAAACACCAGTACATAAGCCCCGAAGAGTTGAGCTATCGGAATGACAACATGACCAAGTGAACGCACGATAGCGCTGTCATGTGGCTGAATCATTCGCCGCCCTTCCTGAGAATGAGTGCGCAGGCAATCCCTGCGGTAAATATCACGATGGTCTCGATAAAGGTATCGAAAGAACGATAATCCATGAGCACAGCGGTCACCACGTTCGGAGTTCGGGTTTGCGCAACACTGTTCTCGAGGTAGTAGGGAGAAATATGCGTGCTTGCCGGAGAACTTACATCGCCAAATGCGGGTAGATCACCCGCTCCATAAAGAAGCAGTAAACCTAACAGGGGCAGGCCAATTATTGCCGCCCAGGGTACCGGCGGACGACGTATAACGTCATCTTTTTCTGTGGTCCGGAATAAGGTTAACAGGAAGAAGACCGTTGCCAGTCCTGCCCCGACAACGGCCTCTACAAAAGCCACATCAACTGCGCCCAGGAGTGCCCAGACAAGTGACAGTGCGAAGCTATAGGAACCAAGAATGAACACTGAAGAAATAAGATCCTTCACCAGCATGGCACCAGCAGCTGTCATCACCAGTAAAATAAGAAGTGGAATTTCAATTGTCATTTTTCTTCCTTTGCAGAAGGCCGAAGACCTGAACGGTATGCTGCCCTTAATGTCGCGTGTGAAATTGCAGGATTCATCAGGTAGACGAGCAGTAGCACAACAATGATCCGAAGAAAATTAAGGGTAAAACCTTCATAGACCGCAAGCCCTGCCAGAACGAAAACGGCCCCGAGTGAATCAGTAAGCGAAAGTGCGTGTGCACGGGAAAAGACATCCGGCAAGCGCATCATACCAATCGAGCCAACAACAAGAAAAAATAGTCCTACGACTATTAGAAAAACTGCTAAGGCGGTCATTTCTCTGAGGTCCCCCTTTCTTCAAGGAATTTCGCGATGGCCAGTGCACCAACGAGATTCAATAGTGCGTATCCGGTTGAAATATCCACGAACATATCGACGCGTTCAAACATCGTGCCAAGCAACACAAGTAAAACAATTGCCTTGGTGGATATACCGTTTAATCCAAGCACACGGTCAAAGACACTGGGTCCGCGAATAACACGATATAAATAAACAAGCATCAGCATCGTCAGGGTAACGAGCACAAAAACAAAAAATGAACTCACTGATCTCCCTCCCATGCTGAGAACAAACGACTGACCTTCTCATCAAGCACTCCACTGATAAGGTCCTGCTGCGCTGATGCATCAATGGCATGTACGATAAGTTCGCCAGGCGCTACTTCGACGGTGATCGTACCAGGCGTAAGGGTGATTGAATTGCCTAGTACAACAAGCTCTCCTTCGCTGCGAAGCTTTGTTTTGTGTTGTATAAGCTCGGGCTTGATTGGCAGAGCAGGATAAAGAATAAGTCGACTGACGTGTAAGCCGCTTTTAACAACTCGCCCGAATAGCCAGGGCGCATAGCCCAGCGCTCGCAGCCATAAAAAGCGTCGCGTATAGGGAGTGCCTATCGGGTTTATCCAGGCAACGATTAAAGCAACAATTGCTCCCAGCACTACATGGGCCGGGTTAAAGGATGCAGACAACACCAGCCACAATGCAAAGAGCGCGATTGCAATAAAAACTTTCATAGCTCAAGCAACTCCCAGCTTGCGTCTGTGTTGTACCGACGGAACTCAAATGTATTCGGATCGATAACGACAAGATTCAACCAGCCGTTATGAAAAAACTGTTGCAGTATGTCATGTCTGGCGATGATTTCGCCAACAATCGCGTGATCAGCTTCAATCAAAGTCAGTAAACGTACGGGCTCGTGAAAATGGCTGGCGCCATCATTCACAGTCTGCAGCGGTAAGCCTGTAGCCAGATCGCTTTGCGCGCCATACATAACCCCCACTCCTCCCACAACATTATGAATAACTTTGCTGCCACTGCCGTATTTCCAGGGATCAGTTGCAGAGGTGTAGTACTGCATATTGATCCACTCGCCCACTACAAGCGGTGCCGTCATTATTTTTTCCAGCAAGGCGCCTTCCGGATCAGAAAGTGCGTTGTAAGAATGTAAGAAACAACGTCCTCCTAAATCAAGACCCTTGGTCATCATCCGTCTTCCAATGATAAAGGCGGCGTTACCCGAAAGGCCCCATTCAGGTCGGGATGTCGCCCAGTCAAAGCTCCTTGACTCAACATGTGCGAAAGCCTGTTTCGCGGTCATGTTACTCGGAGTTCCCGGAATGCGTTTGCAACGGTCAAGAGCCTGCTGCTCACCACCTTCAATAAATAACTGGCGAAGCTTCTCCAGATCTTCTCGATGACTTTGGGGAACATCTACGACATCGTAAAATTCGATCGTATCGGCAGTGGTATTGTGCTTTGCTGGTAAGAACCAGGTGTCTTCCGGGATATCAAGACCACGCCTCTTGATCTCCGCTCGAACCAAAGGATTATTCGCCATTATAGCAAAAGTACGTGCATTCGGATCGCCGTGACGCCCACCACATGCACCGCAGTCGAGGGCGGCAGAATACGGGTTATTGTCAGTTGTACTGCCGTGACCACAGAGCACGACAAATCGGCCAAGATTTTCCGTCAGCCCGGTAACTCGCAGTCCACCTTCGACGAAATCAGCCTGCTGCGCAACACTATAACCTCGAGTAAGCTCAACCGGTACGCCGCTAACTCGTGGTTTATCACCTGTCTCTTCACCGGCCTGAATCTCAGTCTCGACAGATTGAACAAACCATTTTTTCATTGCACTAAGCAGGATATGGTAAGAACGCCGAAAGAGCGTTTTGCCAATTAGCGCAACGCTAAAAAACAGTCCAAGCACATCTACCAATAAAAACGACGCAATCGGACTGTGCTTTATATCGTGAAATAGTTGCTCCCCTAGTTGTAGCCAGCGTGTACCCGAGGCGTATTTTGAGAGTGCCTGTTGCTGACCTTCCCGAGGTAATTCATAGAGTGCATTTGAGGGTGACAGCAATACCGGGCAAAGTGGAAAGGACTCTTCTGTGTCGTACCCGCGGTGACTCATCGGGATACCGAAAAAGCCCGCATAACCAATTGTTTCTATTGCCCCTGTTGCTTCAAAATGACGGCGGAAGGGCTCTGAGCGAACATCAATACAAAATGCCGCCTGGGCGAGTGGTCGCTCCTTAGCTTCGGTTACGTTTCCCCTGTGTGCGTGAATTTTTGACAACAATTCATTCCGATAGGAATCTTCATATGCCTCAAGCCAAACGGGTAAATGTTGCTCAACAGGAAATTCATCAAGCCAGCCAAGCATAACTTTTGCCTGCTCATATCTAATATCAGTAAAAGAGCTTGCTTCAGATTTCAAAAGCTGCATGAGATTAAACAATCGCCAGGCATCGCTGCATACCGCCGCTTTGTTGGCACTAACTGTGGCTTCCGGCGCCCTGCCATGTTCTTGCAGATATTTTGTAAGCGTTGGTAAATTACCTTCGATACGCCATTCCCGAGAGGCCTGTAATTGAACAAGCTCCCGTTCATAAAACATGCGAACGGCAAGATATTGCACAACATCGATCGGCGCTGCTTTCTGAATCGGATCATCCGGGTTCAACCCACGCCAGCGAATCAATCCTGTCCAGCCTGGCAACTGGGCGAGCACTCTGGTTAAATAGTCCGGCCAACGTGCTTCAGGAATCTGAAGTGCCTGTAGCGATTGCTGGATGCCAGCTTCCGGATCCTCTGGCAAAGCGGCCACCTTTGATGAAAAGTTCTTTATTCCCAGGAGTCGGGCACTCGCATCGTGCTGGGCGAGTTCACGCCACGCAAGATAAAAACCGGAAGGCCTGCCTGGCATAGACCAGCTGGCCATGCCTTCATCGACAAAGGAGGATGTCCATTTGATCAGATGCTGATCGATGCTTGCGACTAGTGAGGAGTTGGTAAGCTCGTCAAGCCAGTCACTGAGGGTTCGGCGAAATGGTAAATCGAGCCTGGCCTCATCTGCCTGCGCAGATATCGGTCCCTTTTTGTTCGTAGAGCCGTCGGCAAGCTTCAATATAGATAACACTTGTTGCCACAATCCGGCTAAGTCCAACTCTGTAGTAGCAGCTGCAAAGGGCTTCTCTAAAGCACCTCCACTTGTTAGCTGCCATTCAAGTAGTGCCGGCTCAAGCACATCAATCCCATGCAGCAAATGAAGCCTCAGTACTTCCTTTGCTGAAATTGTTCGCGATGATAAAGATACAGACTCATCATTCTCTGGACCAACACGAGCCATCGCGCTATTCACGCTTTCCTGTGTTATACGACCAGTCTGCAACAAAGCCCGATATTCCTCTGCTGGTAAATATCCTTCCGCGCCAAACAGATCTTTTGCCTGCCGGAATGCTTCGTCAAAAGGAAGATGTTCGAGGCCCTGTATTGGATTGTGCGAGACAAATCCTTTCATTGGCCAGAACTGAGAAACTGGTTCGGCCGCCTCCTCGATGAGACGGTAGAATGGAGTGCTTGCGCTCATCAGTACGATTTCTTTCGTGCTGCCAGGGGATGTTCAGATAAGGATTTATGTTCCTCTATTCCTGTGATTAAGAGTTCGCGATCACTCTCACTGAATTCTTTGGCGAGTGCTTCCAGATTCGCCATCACAGTGTGGTCCACGAATTTGGTGTCAGACAAGTCGACAATGACTTGCTTCGCGCTTTGTCCGCCGATTCGGTTTTTCAGCGCGATCCAGGTGCTGAACAGGGCGGATTTATCTACCTTAATTGTCGCCGTCTCATCGCTCTCGTTTTCAACTGTGATACTGGGCTTGAACAAGGAAACGATTGGCGCGCCATTGATGACGTGGATGATTGCTTTCACCAGTATTCCAATACAGATGCCAACAAGCAGATCAGTTGCAAGCACACCAATGATGGTCGAGACAAAAATGATAAATTGCTCTCGACCAATTTTGTACATATGGACGAACTCTTGTGGGGACGCGAGTCGAAAACCTGTAAATACCAGCATCGCTGCAAGCGCTGCGAGGGGAATACGATCGATTAATGCAGGTACCAGAGCGACAAAGGCTAGCAGGAAGAAGCCATGAAACATGTTAGCGAAGCGGGTACGCGCACCATTATCTATATTGGCTTTACTTCGTACGATCTCGGAAATCATCGGTAGACCACCAACAAAGGCTGCAGCTGTGTTACCAATGCCAACGGCGAGAAGATCCTTGTCCATATTAGTTTTACGACGCCATGGGTCAATCTGATCAACGGCTTTTGCACTTAACAGGGATTCAACACTGCCGATTAATGAGAACATGATGATGTAGGTTATGCCGGTTTTTGTCATTACTCCTGAAAAGTCCGGAAAGGTCAGTGCAGTGAACATGTTATTAGGCACATCGACAAGGTAGCGTGGCCCGAGTGAAGCCTCTTGTCCTGCGAACATCACTATTTGTTCAGTGCCTATATCGAAATACATGCCGAGAGGAACAGCTACTAAAAGGACAAGCATGGGCGCCGGTATGATTTTGAGCCGCGGATTCTTAATGAGCGGAAACCCGAACATGATGATGAGACTTATTCCGCCTATCAGGGCTATAACTGGATTCATTTCAATGAAATAGCTTGGAATGGCGGCCAGTCGCTCGAGCGGTGTCCCACCGGCGGCGACGCCAAGCACAATTGGTACTTGCGTGGATATGACCAGAATACCGATAGAAGCCAGCAAGCCGTGAACGGCTGATGTAGGAAAAAATTCGCCGAGTATGCCGGAGCGGAAAACGCCAAAAAGAATTTGAATAATACCGGCGACTACTCCGACTCCCAGAGCCAATCGATAGGCCTGGATATCTGCAGCGAGATCCTGTCCTCCTGTGAAACCGAATTCGGTGACACAGCCCAAAGCGACCACAATAAGTCCGGCAGCAGGGCCTTTGATCGTCAATTCGGAATTGCTTATAAAAGCGGACAAAATACCGCCAATAATCGCCGTGAATACACCGGCTATTGCCGGGTAGCCACAGGCAAGCGAGATGGCAAGACATAAAGGCAAGGCAATAAGAAATACCAGAAAGCCCGATAACATATCGTCTTTCCAGTGACGTTTGAGTCCATCTATAGTTCCCTGAGGTATATCGGTAGTTGTCGTAGTCATATCTCTCTTCCCATTAAATATGTAATTAACCCCATACCCGTCGAACATCTTCGACGGCTCGACTCAGCTCTTCAGCATCATGAGAGCGCACATCCAGAAAAAGCAAAGCCTTGAGAAGCCATCCGGCCAGCTGTCGATTCGTCAGCGAGTAATGTACATGCCGGCCCACTCGACGTTGTTTAACCAGTTTCGCATTCCGAAGTACGCCCAGATGCTGGGAAACAGTAGGCTGAGGCACATCCAGAATATCCACCAGAGTATGCACATCGAGTTCGCCTTTGTGGCCATGTGCCAGTTCCTCGACGATACGTATTCTTAATTCGTGACCCAAAACTCGGAAAGTTTCCGCGAGTTCCCGGGCGACCACTTCGCGAGCGGGCATTCACTTATCCTCAGTTTCTAATATGCGCATATCTTAATACATTAATCTAAAATAAATCAACACCCAGACAGGACCTTCGATACGATAAACAACGATTTTGAAGAAAGTGATATATGGGCCAAATACATTCGAACACTAAAAAATGAAAAATTGATAACTGAGACTGTCAGGGCTTATACCAGATAGGAGAAGAATATGCCCGTTCCTGCTGCCATGTCTGGATTTCATCAGGTAAATCCTGTGTGAATTTCTTCGCATCATATGCCGTCCATCTTGGCGTTGGAATTTCTAAAACTCGAACATAATAAAATGCCCCCGAATCTTTTAAAAAATCGGGATCCCGCCAATAGGCGATTAATTGCGCTGCACCAATTTTATTACTGTAACTTGCTTCACTTACTATGACAGTATTACCGACAGGCTGTACTTCACCATTCTCTTTGTTAATTCGTTTTTGATCAGATACCGCAATATTGTAAATTTTTTCCTGGGCTACCCCATCCCCATCTAACCAGCCCTTAATGATCTGGATTCTATCGAGGTTGGCACCATTAGGATCTTTCACAGCCGTAACCATGAAACGTGGTACCCCATTAGGAGACTGAATTTCATCCAGTTTTGAGCCCATCGATACACCCTGGGAATAACCAATGTCAACATAATCATGTGCGTAAACATCATCAGGCAGAAAACCCCAACCTGCAAACATACGTAGTACTATTCTGGGCCCGGTACTGGCATACACCTCTTTTCTTTTCATCGCAGCGAAAATCGACTCTCTGCTATTCTCATGTGCCCAGACCGCGGCGTAACCTGCCGCCCCCAAACGCCAGTAATCATAAAATGGTGGGTTTTTACCTGTTGCTCTATCCGGTCCGGGTCTTTCCAGCGGAAACTTGCCGTACCAGTTATCCTCTTCGGCTGTGGCCAGTGATGTATGCGAGTCAGTACTGCCTATCATCCCAAACTCAAATGGATTAGCTTTCAAGCTGTTTTGATACTCAAGGCCCATCTTCAAGGCTGAACGTGCGTATTCATACTTAAGCATCCAATTTTCCTTTACAGTACTGCCGTCAATATTTACGGAATCCCAGGTTTCGTAATCAGCAAACTCATCATTCGGTGATAAAAAAGGATGGGCTTCACTATCGCCTTTCGTCTGAGTTACCTCGAGTATAGGTTCCCAGCGCGAACGTAATGAGGCGTAAACGGAATCAAGTTTATTTCCATCCATTTTCTTTGATGAAAACATTAACCCATTACTCACGTTTGGATTATGAGGAATAGCCAGTGCTTCACCACCACTCGTATTCTCATAGTCTTGCAGATACTGCCATAAATCTTCAGGATCGGAACTGTCGATTGCTGAGAAAGGCAGAACCTGCGTTACCATTTCAGCACTATCCTTGAACATGACAACGCGGTGTAAATTATTTCCATCCGGCATGGAACTCCACTCAAACCCTGAAAAAGTGGTAAATCGACCTGGCTCGTTGTACTGATCAGCAACTCTCGCGACCTCATTCCAGACAGAAACCGCAATTTCCTTGTCTACCTCAAAATCCCATTCCTCACCTCGCAAGGCGCGAACAAAATCTTTCAGGACAATATTCCAGCGACCAGCTTTGATATTTTCATGCCAGTACTTTCCCAGTTTAGTACGCAGAAACTCCGGTGCCTCGGCGTCAAGCAAACTGAATATACCCAGGAATTCTGCATGATCAGCAACAACAAGGAAATCTAGTGGAACACGTAATTTCGCGGGCAGGCCAAATTGCGAATTAACCTCTTCACCACGTGCGAATTTGTACGCGTCTTCTGCAGTCAACGATTTATTGGCAAAAGTGAAAGAATCTGCAGAATTATTTGTGTGTAGATGGGTGTCACCCCAGAGAAGTTTTGTCGGGTAAGTTTTACCAACAACCGGAGAGTAAGTGACTGCTGCTTCTTTAGCTGAAGCATCCAGACAAAAGAACAGCGCGGCTAAAATGATTGCTAATTTTTTCATAATCTTTCGTTTCTCATTCAATATGTGCCAGTGAAAAGTTATGAACTAAATCAATTTTAGAAATTAACAATAGCACCACCATCTACATTCAGGCCGAGTCCGGAAATAAATTGTGCTTCATCGGCGGCCAGAAACAACGCGGCGTATGCCACCTCCTCCGGTTGACCAAGACGACCGATGGGTGCTTTATCTTCCCAGTATTTTTTAAAAGCAGGATCATCCATAAAGGGTTCGGACAAAGCAGTGACGATGGATCCTGGTTGTAGATAATTCACAGTGATCTGATGCTTGCCCAGATCTACAGCCATTCCTTTGCTGAGCCCGGCCACCGCATGCTTTGACATACCGTAAATTGATAACGAGGGTCCGCCCATGTCTGACATAATTGAGCCCAGATTGATAATTCTCCCCTTTTTAGATTCTTTTAAATGAGGTATGGCTTCACGTGAGATTCTGAACATTGATGTCACGTTTACCGAGAGAATTCTCTCCCATTGCTCATCACTTAGTTCTTCGAAATCTCCTGCGATACAAATACCGGCGTTGTTTACCAGAATATCCAATTGTGCAAATGCGTTTATGCATTCATTTACTATTCGTTGCGGTGCATGAGACTCCGTGATGTCAACTTCCAGATATTGAACTGCATCAGAATTAAATTGCTCCTGAAGATTCTGTCCGGGCATATCGACAACCAGCACACTGGCACCATTATCCAGATACAAACTGGCTATGGCTCGACCAATTCCGCTGGCGGCACCGGTCACAATAGCAACTTTGTTCGCTAATTTTTTATTTGTCATGGGTACATTCCTCAACAAAAAAGGCCGGCATAAAGCCGGCCTGAAAATAATGCCTAGTTATTATTATTAGAAATCAAATTTGCCACCAATTTCAACACCCCACTGACGTGGTGCTCCGTAAGAAGCCATCGTCCAGAGTCCGGCTACAGCCAGATTACCAGTGCGATAGCGCTCATCAGTCAGGTTTTTACCAAAGGCGCGGATAAAATATTTCTCACTTGAATCCGTTAATGTTGTACTCCAGTTTACCAGAGTACGGTTATCAGCCATGGCATCGAATGCTGGTCCGAGAGCTGAGTAGGTAAAAACAGTGTCGTCAACAAATGAAGCGCTGAGGTTATGTCTGGCCATACCCATGTCACCCAGCGTGTGCTCATAGCTCGCCATGATGTAAGCAGTCCATTCAGGTGAACGGTTAACAGGCTGGTTGGATAGATTAATGTCGGTTACACCGTCAAAATCGGTATCTGCTTCAAACGACACAAATTCCACATCCTGCCAGGACCAGTTACCACTGATTGTCAGGTTATCATTTACGACCCAGCTACCCTCAAACTCGATACCCTCAGCGTCCAGCTCTGCCGCGTTAAAGAATCGGGTTTCCTGAAAGTTACCGGTGATAGCATTTAATTGTCGTTGCGCATCATCATAAGTCACATTGAAATAGACCACGTTCATGCGTACGCGGTTATCAAACAGATCTGCTTTCACGCCAATTTCAAAACTAGTCGCAAATTCCGGATCGATTGGAGCAATAGTGCGTGGGTCAGTAAACGGTACTGGAACACCCACTGTCGAAGTACCGGTCTGGTCATTAAACGCACCTGACTTAACCCCGCGTGATACTGTTGCCCATGTATAAAGATTATCGGTTGCAGCATAACCAGCTGTGACACGAAAGCTCGGGTCAGTCCAGCTCTGTTCTGCTGTAGCCACATTAAAAGGGAAACGTCCGAAGTCTGCGGCATCCAGATTATTCCCAAGTGATGCGAACAGGGTTTCGTCTGCGCCATTAGCTGTACCATTAAGAAACTGGAAATAGGTTTGCGAACGACCAGCCCATTTCTTGTTTTCATAAGTCTGTCTAACACCAAAACCAATTTGTAATTTTTCGGTGAAATCGAATGTTCCATCAGCAAATAGGGCAAAGGCTTTTGAATCCTGACGGTTACACAATACTGATGCGTTGTCGTTATGCGTATTGGTAGCGAGTGAAAGTGGGTTACCCATGCCATCGCTGAGTCCACCCAGGATAGTGTTTGGTGCAAAACCGGCACCGAAATAATCGAGGAAGCCCAAAATCTGGGTTACGCAGAATTTAACATCGCCCTCCTGGTAGAAACCACCGACCGTAAAGTTAAAATCTCCGTCGTAGTTTGAGTCGATTCGAATTTCCTGCTGAAAGGTCTCGCGATTATCGTCTCGTGTTGCATCAAACAGTGATGCTCTTCCCTCACCCATGTAAGTACTCGGCAGACGAGCTTCTTCCTCACGGTAGCCAGTTACGGAGTGAATGGTGTAATCACCAACTGTCCAGTCCATGTTCAGATAAAACCCGTCAATATCAATCTGATGTCCTGAATCCATGTTGAAAAAATCAGTACGTCGAGACTGATTTGACTGATCAAGAGGGTCACCCGCTGCGACAGCTTCGTAACCGGCATCAGGTGTCAGACCCAGTGTCGGGAAAACTGCACCGCCGGCGGTAGCACTTTCATTCACAACTACTGGTGAATCACTGTTGTCTCGAACGATTTCATAAGTCGCAATAGCACTAAAGTCTTCATTAGGTTCCCACAGAACTTTAAAACGACCAGAAAATTTATCTACACCGGCAAGATCACGTCCATCACCTGTGAATGTTTCCGGCGCGAATGTAAACGGGTTAAAACTGGTAGAGGTCTTTCCTGCATTGTAATAACCATCGTTCTTCTGATAAATACCGGCAGCTCGAAAAGCAAGGGTATCTATCGGTGCCGTAATTACCTGCAAATTTTGTCTCTAAACTATCGAAAGAGGCATAGCTGGCGCGAACTTCGATACTGCGTTCGTCCATTACTGGCTTTTTGGTACGTACATGGATCAGGCCGGCGGTACTGTTTTTACCAAACAGTGTGCCCTGAGGACCACGTAATACTTCAATCGCCTCGATATCGAAAGGCTCCAAATTTTGAGTCTGAGTCGACATTAGTACGAAATCATCGACCGCTACACCAACAGGAGATTCCACATACAAAATAATGCCGTCCTTACCAACACCTCGTAGACTGGGGTTGAAAGAACTAAAAGCCGGTGCATTGCCCTGCACAAGATTCGGGACAGCCGCTGCGATATCACCAAGGTCAAACAGAAGCATGTCATCGAGCGCATCTTCAGTTATGGCTGATACTGAAATCGGTGTGGTCTGAATATCGGTTTCGGCTCTTCGTGTCGCGGTGACCAGAATTTCTTCCAGAACCGACTGCGCCATAACTTGCATAGGTAACGCGGTGATGAGAGCAAGAAAGGCTATAACAATTGATTTAAGCAGATTATTCTGCAGAGATTTACTTTTGGTGTACATACATTCCCCCGGAATAAGATGACGCTTAGGTGTTGTGATTTTCCAACTGAAAAACAAATTACTATTCGTCTTCTCCGAATAGAATTTGAATTATATTCTAAAAACTGTCTTTAGCCTAGTGAAATAGTGAGCAATTATCAATCATTCCAATAGCTTCTCTTGCTGCGCTGCAGAAATTTGTTGTTATTACGAGACAGCCCTGATTGAAGAGTCACTATAATCTCTTATTTTTCTCCATCAACATAACGATCAACTTCGCGTTGGTAGTGCCTGATTCTCTGCTCCTGCTCACCCCACAAAGCACCTTTAAAACCACGGGAATGGGTCCCAGCCTGAACATCCTGCAATAATTGCACGTCCTGCTCCAGCACTTCGCCAAGATTGGCGGGTTCACCTATTGCCACATATTCAGTGTCCGGGCGATGTGATCCTGTTAAATCTATGCCATCCGGCACACCCATCCAGTCGGGCGCCTTGTAATTCGGATCTTCAGCCGCCCGAAATAAGCTCATCGTGTCGTAATAGAATTTTTGCGGATCAGTCGGATGTGGCATAAAGCGCATGAGGAAACAACCCTCCGGATGCATACCAATCTGAACATTGGGAAATATGCCGGTAGCCCAGCTATCCATTAGCTGGGTATCACTGAAATGGTCATAGTCGAATCCCAGTTTCCTGGCCCTTTCACGTTTATGCTTTGCTATTGCAAAACGAACTTCACTGGCTGTGCCGGTAAATTTACTGGCATCCATGCCTTCACTGGTCATCATGTAGTTTAATCCGGCATCCACAGACTCCTGATCTTCAACCCGGGGGCTTTTACAGCCTATTGGGACAATCATTCTCTGGGAGCCATGCGGATACAGATCATATTGAGTACCTATGTCTGCCATTACTCCCTGAGTCTGGGGATGAATCGCATGCAGATGGTAGGTTTCATAAAAAGCATCCACCCCGTTTTTCCAGTTTGCACCCCATTCTGCCACCACATGACGAACCACGTTCATTTTTTCTATCTGATATTGTTCAAGATAGCCTTCTGGTAAACCCAGACGATCTGTTAAGGGTGGCGCCTCTTCATCCATATTGATAAAAATCAGCCCCGCCCGAGTTTCGCAGCGTACATTCGTGAGTCCCGGACGATGTTTTATAACATCGCTTTTGAATGTCTGCTCATCGGTAATTTTCTTCAGGCATCCGTTTAATCCGAATTGCCAGGAATGAAATGCACAAGTGAACTGCATTAAGGTTCCGCGATCATTAAAAACCAGACGATTACCTCTATGGGGACATACATTATAAAATGCTTTCACCGAATTATCGTCCTGCCGGACTACGATGATTTCTTCATGACGAATTTTATAAAGTAGATAATCTCCGGCTTCAGGAATATCGGACTCTACACCGGCTAATTGCCAGACCCTTGTCCACAGGCGTTCCCATTCCAGCTCCATGAAGTCCTCACTATAGTAACGATAGGGATCCAATGGTTCTGTGCCATTATCAATGTGTGCCTGTTTACCTTCCAGATCATCGCTGGATAATTCTGGATTGATTACCCAATCTTCAACTTCGTTTCTGTCACTCATCGCGTTTACTCCCAGGCTTACAGTTAGATCAAGTGTCTACACGCAGATACTGTATTCAACAATTTCAATTAAACGGACAATAGTCCTCTCGTTCCACAAGATCCATGACAAAGGCGAGTTTTGCGAAACCGCCAATAAAGGCCATCACAGAACCCAGTTCACAAATTTCTTCATCACTAAAGTGTGCATGCAATTGATCATAGAGTTCCTGATTCAATTTACCTTCATGGTTAGTTAATGCCATTTCCTCGGCAAATTTCACCACCGCTTTTTCCGCATCACTAAATGGACCAGCATCAACATTGTCCACTTGCTCTACCTGTTCCTCAGTGATTCCTGCTTCGAGAGAACCAGGTACGTTTTGCTTATTACAGGTTCTACAGCCATGAATCTGTGATAATCGTAAGCGTGCGAGCTGTTTGTACTTTTGTTCAACTTTGCCACCGAAAAATATTTTTGCGTAAAACTGATTCATTATAAAATCGAGCATCTCCGGCGCGTTCGCGAATACCTCAACAAAGGTAGGCTCATTAGTCAGTTTTTTCAGATGATCCCAGGCAAGCTGGGCACTTTCGGAAAGATTCTCTCTTGGAATTCGTTGCAATGGGGAATTTGCCATGATTAACCTCGTTGGTTCACTAGCTCAAAGTACTTTATTTATTATAGCCCGCATTTGTGGATACTGCCTTCAACCGGGTCCCATTCTCAGTCCGCCATCCAGACGAATAGTTTCACCATTTATATAGGCGTTACTGACAATCTCTTCAACCATCGAGGCAAACTCATCAGGTTCTGCCAATCGTTTCGGAAACTGGACGTCTTTTGCCAGACCTTCCTTTACCTCATCAGGCAGACCTCCTAACAATGGCGTCTCGCAAAGACCCGGTGCAATCGTCACAATACGTATACCGTAGTAGGCAAGATCGCGTGCTACCGGCAGGGTCAAGCTGACCAATGCACCCTTGCTCGCGGCGTAAGCGACCTGCCCTCGCTGTCCTTCGTAAGCCGCTATTGATGAAGTGTTAATGATGACTCCCCGTTCGCCCTTGTCGTTGACTTCGTTTTCTGCCATTTTTTCTGCAACGAGCGTAATCATATTGAAGGTGCCAACAAGATTGATGTTGATAACATCTCTGAACAAATCCATTGGGAAAGGCCCTTTTCTACTCAGGGTTTTTGTCGCTCCCCCGCCCCTGCCGGCACAGTTAACACAAATGTGGATTGCACCAAAGGCCGTCACTACTTCTCCGATGGCAGAGACAATTGAGCTTTCCTCGCTGATATTGACCGGGCAGAAAATAACAGATTCGCCCAGTTTCGCGGCCAGTTCCCGACCAGCTTCTTCATTCATATCGAATATGGCAACTCTGGCACCCGCTTTCACGAACGCCTCAACACTGGCTCTGCCCAAACCGGAGGCACCACCTGTTACAACGGCTACACGATTGTTCAATTCCATTTCTGTCCTCTTCTCAGCCCACATTCACGAAGCTACTGATTTTCTTTGTTAAAGCGATTAGTTTTTGAATAAAACTCAAGTTTATGATAACGTTTCTGAGGTCAGTTTGAAATATAATAATTAAGATAAACTACCGCGACATCCACTCTTCTCCACTCTTAGAAGACTTCAAATGTTGAGACACTATGTCTGACGCGTACATATATAATCATCTTCGAACACCACGAGGAAAAGGACGCCCGTCGGGCGCATTGCACTCCGTGTCAGCAGTCGAATTACTGTCACAGACCCTGATTCAATTACGCGAACGAACTCAACTAGATACCGGACTGGTGGAAGATGTCATCGCCGGCTGTGGTTCCCCTATCGGCGAACAGGGCAGTGCCATCGGTCGTAGCGCCTGCCTGAAAGCAGAATATGCCCTGACTACGCCCGGCCAGCAGATCCATCGCTTCTGCTCCTCAGGGCTGGAAGCTGTAAATCTTGCCGCCGCCAAAGTCATGTCGAAACAGTGCGATTTGGTCATTGGATGCGGTGTTGAGAGTATGTCGCGTATACCGATTGGTTCTTCAGGCGGTGCCTGGTCTTCAGATCCTTCTCTGGCACACAAAATTCATTTCGTCTCACAGGGTATATCTGCAGATTTGATCGCTACGTTGCATGACTTCAGCAGAGAGGATGCGGATCTGTACGCACTGGAAAGTCAGCGTCGCACTGCCCATGCCTGGGATAATGGCTACTTTGACCAGTCGGTATTCACTGTTGTGGATTCTATTGGTCAGCCATTACTATCCAGAGATGAACATATGCGCGCAGATACAAGCCTAGAAGATCTGGCAAAATTACCAGCCGTGTTTGAAAAAATGGGGGCAGATGGTTTCGATGAGCAAGCTATCAGTAAGTATCCCGAATTAGAAAAAATCAACCATATTCATACAGCGGGGAATTCCAGTGGTATTGTTGACGGTGCCGCCGCCGTCCTGATCGGCGATGCAGATACCGCTAAAAAACTGGATCTGAAACCAAGGGCAAGGATTCGTTCTTTTGCCTCTGTCGGGACAGATCCCACCGTCATGCTTACCGGCCCGACACCATCCGCACGCAAAGCACTGGAAAAGGCAGGGATGCAACAAGCAGATATTGATTTGTTCGAACTCAATGAAGCCTTTGCTTCGGTTGTGCTCTTGTTCATACAGGAGATGAATATTCCCCACGATAAAATAAACGTCAATGGTGGTTCCATTGCCATGGGCCATCCGATTGGCGCAACCGGTGCCATGATCCTCGGCACAGTTCTCGATGAGCTGGAGCGACAGAACCTTGGTACCGCTTTAATCAATCTTTGTGTCGGCGCTGGTATGGGCACTGCGACCATTATTGAACGTGTCTAAGTTTTCCAGAGTAAGTCAGACATGAATTTAGTCACTATGAACTACGAACACTCTGGGGATGGCGTCGTCATCATTACCATCGATGTAAAAGACCGGCCGATGAATATTCTGACACCGGATTTACATCAGGATGTTGCCAAAGTCGCCGAACAATTGGCAACAGATGAAAAAGCCATAGGCGCTGTTATCCAGTCCGGCAAATCGTCCTTTGTCGCCGGTGGCGATTTGAAGCGTCTGGTCAGTTTGTACGATCTTGAGCGTAGTCCGGAACAGGCTTATTCAGAGTCGCGTGTGTTTACCGAAGCGTTGCGTAAACTGGAAACCTGTGGCAAACCAGTCGCCTGTGCAATTAACGGTGCGGCCTTAGGTGGCGGTCTTGAGCTGGCTCTGGCCTGTCATTACCGTGTGGTAGTTAATGATGAAAAGATCCCATTGGGCTTACCGGAAACCAATGTCGGTTTGATTCCAGGTGCCGGTGGTACACAACGTCTTCCTCGTCTGATTGGCATCAAAGATGCGACGGAATTGATTCTTTCCGGTGCACATATTTCTCCGCAAAAGGCGCTGAAGCTCGGGCTGGTGCATAAGGTCGTAAATAGAGATGAGTTATTAGACGAGGCGATTCGCTGGCTTAAAGAAGAAGGCGTATCTGAGCAAGCCTGGGATAAGCGGGGTTTTCAAATACCCGGCGGTGCAACATTAAATAATCCGAAGATTGGTAAACTCTGGCAGGATTTAACAACTCGTGTCGCCACGACGGCACGTTATAACTACCCCGCCCCACTCGCTGCACTTGAAGCGATCTTTAACGGCACCACTGTGATTTCATTTGATGCGGCGCTTAAAATCGAAACCCGGGAGTTTTCAAAACTCACCCGCGATCCTGTTTACCGCAATATGACCCGCACTTTGTTTCTGAATAAAGGGATTGCAGACAAACATGAAAGACGTCCGCAATCTGTCGAGCCTGTTAAGGTAAAACAAGCGACAATTATTGGTGTACCTGGTGAAGTGGAAAGTCTGGCACTTGCCTGTGCCACTGCCGATATAGAGATACGAACAGCTGGAGAAAATGCAAAGAGCGTAGCGCAGTCAATGCAGGACTATGCAGCTAAACACTCAGAGAAAAAAATTGAATCTGGCAGAAGCACGCGAGAAAAAGCCGATGCACTGATTGCACGGATAGCGCTGGATGTTGATAAAAACAGTCTTGCGGAAAGTCAGATTATATTACTTACAGGTGGAACTCAGATCGATACGCTGGCAGATCTGCTCGCAGACCTATCATCAACGACTCTTATCGCTAGTACAACATCTGATATTAGTATTGCAGATATAACAAGGGTCTTGCCGAAATATAAAAATACCATCGGCTGGCATATTAAAGCACCAGTAGAAAAGAATACGACAGTTGAAATTATTCTGGCAGAAGATGCTAGTGATGAATGCATTGCAATGTCCCTCGATTTCAGTAAACAACTACGTAAAACACCACTCATTCAATCCGATATCCTGCCGCTATTCAGTCGGCATTGTAACCAAGCCTACATGGAAGAAGCCTTGCGTATGGTAGCCGCAGGTATCAAGCCTGCCTTGCTGGAAAACGCAGCTCGTAGTACGGGTATGAAAACAAGTCCTTTGAGATTGATTGATAGTATGTCGTTACAGACACTGGAAGATCAATGCGATGACAAGGATGCGAAAGCTGTCCTGCATACTTTGCATTCACAGCATGATAGAAAAGGACTTGTCGAAAACAAAGGCTTCTATGATTACAATGAAGGCAAGACCATCTCATTATGGTCTTCATTGAACGAACATTTCCCGCCAGATTCAGAACAGGTCGATATTGAAGTTCTCAGACAGCGGTTTTTAAGTATTCAGGCACTCACTGCACTTTCTTATTATGCTGATGAAACTATGCAGGCTGCCGATGCTGACATCGCATCAGTTCTGATTTGTGGCTATCCGTCTTATACTGGTGGCATGCTTTCCTATATAGACACCATGGGTATTTCGGACTTTATCAAACAATGCGATCAACTGGCGGTTAAGTACGGGCCTCAGTTTACTGTGCCGGCATTTTTGCATGAGCTGGTAAAATCAACAAACCGGATTTATCCGAAAGCTGTGTGAGATCATGACAGGACTAATAACACCTGAACTCTTATCCCACATCGGCGATACCGGTCCGGCTAGAGAGGAAGTGGTAACGCGCCGCGATATTCGTAAGTATTCCATCGCCACTAATCAGCGCTTGCGTAAATTTCTGGATGGTGACGAAGCCCCACCCATGTTTCATGTGTCTTTGTTCTGGGATGTAGTGGAACTTGATCAGCTTTCACCTGATGGCGTCTCAATCGATACATTGCTGCCAAAATTTCCTCTGGAAAAAGCTATGGCCGGTGGTTTAAAGATCGATTATTTCAAATCGATTTTTCCCGGCGATGTTCTGATTGCTACACGGACTTTAACCGACATTTACGAAAAACAGGGTTCAAAGGGGCCGATAATCTTTTATGAAGTCATCATGGAAGTGAAAAACAAGGTCGGAGATGCAGTGCTGAATGAAAAAACAACTCGCCTGTTACGTTAACTTATGTCACGACTAGATAACATTAAAGTAGACGATGCATTGCCGAAACGGGCTTATACTCCGGATAACATAGAGCTATTCTTTTACAATGCCGTGCTCTGGAATGCGCATCGTATTCATTATGATTATCCCTACGCTACGGAGGTCGAAGGCTATCCCGGACTGGTGATAGCAGGTCCGCAACTGGGTGATTGGCTTACGCAAGCGGCATTGGAATGGCTCGGCGACGATGGCATGTTCTGTAGCTTTGAATATTCAAACAGAAAAGCTTCATATATTGGTGAAACGCTACGTTCCGGAGGTAGTGTAAGCTCAGTTAACAAAGAAACTGGCGAAGTTGAGCTGGCATTATTTATCAAGAATGAGGCAGACGAAATTGTCACGCCGGGTACGGCCACTTTAAGGTTCAACACAGACTAATGGCTAAGCAATCGCTTCGCGGAAAAGTTGCCATCGTCGGTGCTGCCGATACCGAGGTGGGTGTGGTTTCCGATCTGGGTGCGACTCAATTATGTGTAGATGCAGCAAGACGTGTACTTGATGATGCAGGCATAAAAAAAGAACAGATCGATGGTTTAATCACTTGCAACTCCATGGCTGAACCCTACATGTATCATGCCGAAACTATTGCCGAGTACATGCAGATTTTTCCACAGTACTGTATGGCGATTGGAGCCGGAGGCAGTTCAACGTTTTCCGTAATGCATCACGCCGCTTCGGCAATTCTTACTGGTGTATGCGATACCGTGCTTATTTCCATGGCCGATAGTCTGCGCAGTGGCCTGTCGCGGGAACAGGCTATGCTTGTTCAGGCCTCAACCGGGCATGCACAGTTTGAATCACCTTATGGTCCGACAGTACCGGCTTATTACGCACTGATCGCGCAAGCACACATGCATAAATACGGCACAACCGCTGAACAATATGCTGCCATTGCCGTGGCCTGCCGCAAACATGCTGCTTTACATCCGGCGGCGCAAAAGAAAGATCCTATCACTGTAGAAGATGTACTTGAGTCAAGAATGATTGCTGATCCTCTGCATCTGCTGGATTGCTCACTGGTCTCTGATGGCGGTTCCGCCATCATCATGACCTCAGCAGAACGAGCCGCTGATTTTCCACATCAACCCCTGTACCTGCTGGGTGTCGGCGAAGGGCATTCCCATGAGTATGTCAGTCAGGCACGAAACCTGACTACCTCTGCCGCACTGGAATCAGGCAAACGTGCTTATACGATGGCCGGACTGGGCCCGGCAGATATGGACTTCGCACAACTTTATGACTGCTTCACACCCACCGTATTAATCGAGCTGGAAGATCTCGGTTTTTGTGAAAAAGGCGAGGCCGGTGCCTTTGTCGAATCCGGCGCTATTGAGTTAGGTAACTCGCTGCCGGTTAATACTCACGGTGGTCTGCTTTCACATTGTCATCCAGGAAATCCTGGTTCCATGTATCACCTGACAGAAGCCGTTTTTCAACTCCGGCATCAGGCCGGTGAACGACAGGTGAAAGATGCTGAAGTGGCGTTGGTACACGGCCAGGGGGGAATCATGTCCAGTCACACTACTTTAATTATTGGCCGTGAGCGAGACTAATGACTGATCATTCCGGCAAAATATTTCCCCGCCCCAGTCCGGAAACGGCTGTTTACTGGGATGCCTGTCGTGAACATAAACTGATGATCCAACAGTGTCACTCCTGCAATCATTTTCAGTTTTACCCGCGTATTATGTGTACGCAATGTATGAGCTCAGAAGTTAACTGGGTACAGGCTTCCGGTAAGGCTGAAGTGCTGAGTTTTACCATCGTCCGGCATCCCGTTTCGAAAGCCTATGCTGAAGAAACACCCTATGTGGTGGCTCTGATTCAATTAAGTGAAGGGCCTACCCTGATGAGTAATGTAATAGAATGTGACCTTGAAACAGTCGCGATTGGAATGCCCGTTGAGGTCGTGTTTGAAAACTGGTCTGAAGAAATATCTATACCTAAATTCAAACCAGCGGAATAAGTAATTTAGAAAGCATGACGTCTTAAGAGTGTAGCTAAAATCAATCTGGAGTAACTCTCAATGGATGTAATGAAATTATTCAGTCTGGAAAACAAAACCGCGATTATTACCGGCGGCTCAAAAGGACTGGGATATATGATGGCAGAAGGCTTCGCCGAAGCTGGTGCCAGAATACTTTTGTGTTCCAGAAAGATTGACGAATGCGAAGCCGCGGCAGAAAAAATACGTGCGCTTGGTGCAGAGTGTGAGGCGATTGTCTGCGACGTTGCAAATCCTGATGATGTCAAAGCCATGGCCGAACGTGCACATGTACTTTTTGGCAAGGTCGATATTCTGGTTAACAATGCCGGCATGGCCTGGGGCGATGAGCTTGAAGACACGCCACTGGAACGCTGGGACCAGATTTATAACACCAATGTACGTGGTACCTTTTTATGTACCACGGAAATCGGTCGCAACATGATTGAAAACAAAAGCGGCAAAATAATCAATCTTTCCTCAATGACGGCTTTTAAAGCATCAGATCCCGCAATTGCCATTACCCCTGCCTATGCCTCCACCAAGGGTGCATTGGCAACACTCACACGCAGTCTTGCCCGTTACTGGGCGAAACATAATATTACCGTCAACGGCATTGCGCCTGGCATCTTTCCCAGTAACGCAACAAAAGGTCTGGATAAGAAAGTGGCCGAAATGGAAGCGGTCATACCACTGGGCAGATTGGGATATACGGACGACTTCAAAGGCACTGCCGTGTTTCTTGCCTCTTCCGCAGCGGACTATATCACCGGGCATATTCTGGTTGTCGATGGTGGAATGCTTACGTAGTTACTTCACTTCAAAAAGCAATGAAAGAAAAACTCACCACTATTAAACAGGCCATCACTCTAGTTAACGACGGTGACATTGTTGCCCTGCAGACTATGGCTACAGTAGCCTCGCCCATGGCTCTGGTGCGCGAATTGATTCGTCAGAAAAAACAGAACCTCGGCCTGGTTGTACTGGTGGGGGGAATTCCTGTCGACTGGCTCGCCGCAGCTGGTGTCATTGACAGACTGATTGGTGCAGCTGTGACCATGGAACAGTTTGGATTATGTCAGCAGTATCGACAAGCCGTGGAACAGGGACGTATTCGCGTTGAAGAAATATCAGAAAGCGTGCTCAACGCACGCCTGGGTGCAGGTGCGCGTAATTTACCTTTTTTACCTACGCGCGGCGCCATAGGTACTGACCTGATGAAAGAAAATCCGGACAACATGAAACTCATCGAAGATCCATTCGGAGGTTTACCAGTCATCGCCTGTCGTGCCTTGAACCCGGATGTCGCGCTTATTCATGCCCATCGCGCAGATCGTTTTGGCAATGTGCAATATGAACCTACGGCCATATGGCCTGATATCGGTATCATGCCAAATGCAGCGAAAAAAGTTATCGTCAGCGCTGAAGAAATTGTGGATACGGAAGTATTGCGAAAAAATCCGGATCGCACCGTTTTACCCGGTTTTATTGTCGATGCAGTTGTGGAAATTCCTTATGGTGCGCACCCAACTTCCTTCTATCCGAATTACGGCTATGACAGTGACTTTCACCGTCAATGGACAGCGATTTCCAGAGACAAAGACCAGGTCAGTGATTTCCTTCAAAAATATGTAAGCACACCTGTAGATCAGTCAGACTATCTTAAACTCATTGGCGGTAAAACTGTATTAAAGCACCTCGCTCGCTGGGAGGAAGAAGAATGAGTGCTGACTGGCAAAACAGTCCCCCAGCTGATGAATACAGTATCGAGGAACTGATTATCAGTGTACTTGCGGAGCAGTTTCGTAATGATGATCAGGCCACAAATGGTATGGGCTCGTTTATACCGGTGGCAGCATTTATGCTGGCGCGCATGACCCATGCACCGGATCTTATCTGGTTAGCCGGTACCGTCGGGCTCGAACCCCGACCGAAACGTATCCCCGCCTCTACCCTCGAAGCACCTTTGTGGAAAGATTCAATCATGTACATCGAGCAGTATGGCGATGCCTGGCATTATCTTTTCAGTGATCGCTGGATTGAAAAATTCTGCGTCGGCGCAGCGCAACTGGATCAATTTGGTAATGCCAATAATTCCGTTATAGGCGCAGACTACCATGCTCCGAAAGTACGTTTGCCCGGTACCGCAGGCCTGGCCGATTTATGTTCACTGGGCAAAAAACTGTATTACTGGAATCTGAATCATTCACCCAAATCCCTGGTAGAGAAAGTCGATTTCATCAGTGGTGCCGGATACCTTGATGGGCATGATACCCGGGACAAACTGGGGCTGAAAAACGGTCCACAGCTTGTAGTCACCAATCTTGCGGTGATGGATTTCCACAAAGAGAGCAAACGCATGCAGCTCAAGTCCGTACATCCGGGGATCAGTGTTGATGAAGTGCAGGCGGCAACGGGTTTTGAATTGTTATTACCGCAAGGCACTGTCCCTGAAACTGCGCGACCCACCGAGGCGCAGCTCGGTATGATTCGCGAGGACATTGATCCTGATGGCATGCGTAACAAGTAAGCTCCCTTATGCCTGACAAACTCAATCTGCAGAATATCGTACAGATTGCCTATTATGTAGACAATGTTGAGAGCGCTGCAAAAAAAGCCCACGAAACATTCGGAACCGGCCCGTTTTTCATTTACCGACACATTAAATTAAGAGAGGTCAGCTATCGCGGAAGCGAAAGCGAACTCGACCACAGTTCCGCGTATGCCCAGGCTGGCCCGCTAATGATCGAATTTACCCAACAGCATAACGATGCTCCCTCCACTTTTAGCGAAATGTTTGAGAAAGGCGAAGAAGGCTTCCATCACGCTGCCATATTTGTCGATAACGTCTCTGGGGAGATGAACAGACTGCAGGCACTCGGATTTGATACGGTCACACACTATTTTACCTGCGATGGTGATGTTGAGGTGGCGTTTATTGATACACGCCCTGTACTCGGACACATGTTAGAAATATATAAACCGGTAGAAGCCTTATCAAAATTTTATGATGCGGTTGCACGCTCGGCCCAAAAATGGGATGGCCTGGAATTATTCAGATATATAAATTGATTTAAGTATCTGATCATACATTAACATACAGGTATTGAACCTGAATAACCTTTGGTTAACATTCTGATGAACTTTGAACTCAGTGAAGAACAACAACTGTTTCAGGACACGATTAGAAAGTGGGTCGTTAATGAGTGTCCCAAGCAATGGTGTCGTGAGCTGGAGAAAAAGGAACATGAGTACCCTCAGGAATTATGGGACAAACTGACCGAACAGGGCTTTAACGGAGTTGGTATAGAGGAAAAATATGGTGGTCTGGGTGGCGACATCGTCATGCAGGCTATTTTTATGCGTGAATTTGCCCGTCATGCCTCAGGACTGGTCTGGATTTGGGGTTGCACATCCTTTATCCGGAAAAGGATCTTCTGATTTTTCCCGAACGACGAGTAAGTTATGCAAAAATGGCCGGGAAGTCTTTACTTCTGGCACGCTCCCTACAGGGCAGTGGCATTCAGTCCGGCGACCATATCGGCATACTGGCGCCAAACCTGATCGAAGTAATAGAACTCCTTTTCGCCATTGCCTTATGCGATGTGGTAGCGGTATTTATCAACGCCCGTTATAAAACCCATGAACTGTCCTACGTTATCGAAAACACTGATATCAAACTATTGTTCAGCACAAACCGTATTGAAGATTATGTGGATTTTCCAGAGTTGTTGTACGAGTCTCTTGAAGGACTCAATAGAAGAGTTGATCCCTCACTCCCTTTGCAACTGGATGCCGCGCCAAAACTGAAAAAAGTGGTGTTACTGGATGAGGCCGAAAAACCCGGGCTCATGTCGTTTTCTCAGTTTATAAACTACGCCAATGAAATTACGGAACATGAAGCCTGGAACCGGCGTCAGCAGGTCAAACTGAGTAATCCCTGTATTTATGATGTACACCTCCGGAACGACCGCACACCCCAAAGGCTGTCGCCTGAGTCATGAAGCCATTGTACGTAATGCCAAAGAGATCAGCTTACGGCTTCAAATAACAGAAGCAGATATTCAGTGGAATCCGCTTCCCATGTTTCACATGAGTGCTATCATGCCTCTTCTCGCGGGCATGTGGGCAGGTAGCAGTTTTATCAGCTCGACGCATTTTGTTGCGGATGACGCTTTAAAGAGTATTGAAACAGAAAAACCCACCATTCTCTTCACAGCTTTCCCCGCCGTAATGTCTGCCATTGTTGGGCATCCTGTTTTCAACGCAGAAAAAATGAAACAAATTCGTCTGGTGAATAATGTTGCACCACCTAACCAGCTCAGGAAAAACATGTCTCTTCTGCCCCACGCTGTACACATCAGTGCTTATGATATGACTGAAGCTTCCGGAATAAGCTGATTCGGTAGCCCGGATGAAGATGATGAAATTCGCGCAACGACATCAGGTAAACCTTTCTCGGGTGTGCAAATGCGTATCGTCGATGTCGATACCGGACATGAGCTCAGCACCAACCAACGTGGTGAAATGATCATTAGAGGATTTTCATTATTCGAAGGCTACTACAAATCACCTGAGCAAAGCCGGACTGCTATTGATGAACAGGGCTGGTTCCATACTGGTGACGTGTGCTCACAGAACGAAACCGGACAAGTTAGCTACCACGGTCGAATTAAAGATATGTTAAAAGTGGGCGGTGAAAATGTCGCAGCAATTGAAATTGAGTCCTTTCTCTATGATCATCCTGCTGTACTCATCACTCAGGTAGTCAGTATTCCGGATGATAAACTACAGGAAGTAGCAGCTGCCTTTATTCAACTAAAACCCGGGCAAAACTGCACTGAGCAGGAGATTATTGAGTTCTGTACTGGTAAAATAGCCAGCTATAAGATCCCACGTTACGTACGCTTTGTTGAGGAATGGCCACAATCGGCGACTAAAATTCAAAAGCACAAGTTACAACAGGCTTTAGTAAAAGAACTGTCCGAAAATTAAATTATAAACTCTTACAGGAGGTGTACGGATGAAACTACCCACTGATCAAGCTATCTGGCAAAACGCCTGGGTGGTACCTGACGCTGAAGAAGCTGCTATGCAATGGGTTAAGAATTTTAATGTCGGCCCCTTTTTCGTGACGGAGTACGGTGATGATAAATTGACCGACCTTGTCTATCGCGGGCAACCCGGCTCCCTGAACATTAAAGTTGCCTGTAGTCATGCCGGTCCGAATCAGATTGAGCTCATTGAACGTCTTGATGATAATCCGACGCCTTACTCGGATACTGTCCCCGTAGGCGAAACCCGCTTTCATCACGTGGCAGCGTGGACTGACGATATGGATGCCGATCTGGCACACTATGCCAGTCAGGGTGCCGAATCTGCTATAACAGGCCGCGTGATAGATTTTGTACGCTTTGCTTATATTGATACGCAAGCAACACTGGGTTGTATGGTGGAACTGGTGGAACGACACGATGATTTTTCCGCCATGTTAAGGGAACTGGAAAATATCTGTCAGAACTGGGATGGTAAAAACCCACTGCGTGAAATGCCCGGTCTCGGTTGATACCGATAAGCCACGAACTGTCCTATACGCTTCATGGAAAAATCACCTTTTAACGTTGATATCGAGAATCATATTCTCGAGGATCTCTTCACACGTTTACGAAATGCGCGTTATGCAGACGATCTGGAAAACGACGACTGGCGTTACGGTACACCTACTGCCTATTTAAAAGATCTCGTTGAGTACTGGATTGAAGAATACGACTGGCGCAAAGTTGAACAGGAAATTAATTATTTTTCACATTTTCGTACCCAGATTGATGAGATGCCGATCCATTTTATTCATCAGGCTGGTAACGGGCCCGCACCCATTCCACTTATTCTGAGTCACGGCTGGCCCTGGACATTCTGGGATTTTAAAAACGTCATCGAGCCCCTTTGTGATCCTGGCAGCTTCGGTGGCGACCCGGAAGATGCATTTGATGTGGTAGTCCCATCCCTGCCCGGTTTTGGTTTCTCAACACCGCTGAACAGGACCGGCATTAATTTCTGGCGTACGGCTGATATATGGTCAACCCTGATGCGCGATGTGCTTGGTTACGAACGGTTTGCTGCGCAGGGTGGTGACTGGGGTTCAATCATCAGTGCGCAACTGGGCCACAAGTATGCAGATCAGTTAATCGGTGTACATCTGAGCCTGTCTTTTCCTCTCGACTTCTTCGTAAAGGGTCTGCCAGGTGAAGATGAATATGAGGATGACGAAAAACACAACTACCACCATACCCAAGGGAGAATGGCACACGCGACAAGTCACGTCTCTGTGCAATGTACCGATCCGCAGACGCTGGCCTCGGCCTTACATGATTCCCCGGTGGGATTACTCTCCTGGCTGGTAGAAAGACGACGCAACTGGAGTGATTGCGGAGGGGATGTTGAAAGTGTGTTTTCACGTGAAGATCTGATCACCACAGCAATGATTTACTGGGTAAGCAACTCCTTCGTCACCTCTGCCCGCTTTTACTGGGAGTCCGCCCATCACCTGTGGTCACCAGTGCATGACAGAATGCCGGCTATAGAAGCTCCCACAGCAATTGCACTTTTTCCTGAGGAACTGTGCCTGATGCCGCGTAAGTTTTTGCATAATTACTATAATTTGAAACAGCTGCATTACATGCCTGAAGGCGGGCATTTCGCGCCGTCTGAACAACCGGAACTGCTGGTTAATGACGTTCGCACATTTTTTCGTCAATTCAGAGATTAAAAGAGAGAACTTACATGTCCCGACTCAAAGGTAAAACAGCCGTTATCCTGGGTGCCGCAGCCAAAGACAATATGGGACAGATCATTGCCCGTCGTTATGCCGCCGAAGGTGCTAAGGTGGTTATAAGCGGGCGTAAGGAAAATGCGCTGAAAGAGCTGGCTGACGAAATTGGCGGCGCCTTTACTCTGTGTGATATTACCAGCAAGGAGGAGGTAGAAGCATTAGCACAATTTGCCCAGGACCAGTATGGTGAAGTCAGCATCGCGATAAACTGTGCCGGCTGGGGCTTGCTCGAAAAACTGCAAAAAACCAGCGAAGAACAGTTGAACGCAGTAACTGCCCTGCATATCAATGGCACGTTTTTCTTTCTTCAGGTTTTCACAGAACACATGAGTAAAGGTAGTGCTGGCTCTATAATTTTAACCTCCTCGGCCTCAGTCTATTGCACGCTGTATCATCATGCGGCTTACATAGGCTCAAAAGCTGGAGCGGATGCGGTAATGCGCTGTTTTGCGAACGAATACGGTAGCAAAGGTATAAAAATCAACGCCATTGCACCCGGTCTTACCTCAACACCCATGACCGAAAACGAAATAAATATGCCCGGTCTTCTCGATGCCTTCCTGAAGGAATATCCGATGGGTCGTATTGGTACAACTGATGATGTTGCAAATGCTGCTTTATGGCTGGGCTCCGATGAAAGCTTTATGAGCGGTCAGGTGTTACAAATAAACGGTGGCTTAACCCTGCGTAGAAACCCCCTGCCCTGGGAAATAAATGCCAGCATGAAAGCGGCTGCCGAATCAGACAACTAAATCAACTTTCAGAAACACGAATCGCTAGTCGACCGCTGCTTTAAATGTTTCAAAAGCCCTGATGTGCTTTGCGATGTTGGAGAAACCAGCCGACATGTATCCAGTGAAAAATAATCTATACCTGCCAACTTCCACTGCAGTGCATCTTCAATAGCCTCCTCCACAGAACGCACGGGTAATAAGCTGTGTATCCCAGTAAAAAGGCTGAATCTCTTTTATCAGCTGATTGTCTAAATGATAAATTTCTGCAACCTGCGACGAAAAACCGATGCCGGTATTTTTGCCTACACCACTGATATTCGCGAGCAACAGCACATGATTATCACCTTCAGCAAAACATTCAGGCTCCACCTTAAAGTCATCGAACAACTCAATAAAAATCAACTTTACCAGTTTCCTGAAACCGTCGACCCCTTTATAAACTCCTGCATAGGGCAAAGCTTCGGACTCTGTTACCTGAAAATCAGGGTGGCGATACTGTTGCAATTTTTCCCAGTCGGCCTCAACTGCCGCTGCAAGAAAGGCTTTAACAATAGTTGTCTTATCTGAGGTCATCGTTAATCTAGTTGATAAATTCGTATGGCATTATCATGAAAGAGATTTCGTCTTTCATCCATCGAATAGTCTTTAGATATTTTCTTAAATGCATTCCAGAGAACCGTATAAGAACTGGATGCTTTATCAACGGGAAAATTACTATCAAACATACAGCGTTGCGGTGTGAAATACTCTATACATGTTTGATAGTAGGGAGCCATTGCCTCCGCCAGTTCGTTCGACCCGGGTGGCACATCACGCTTGTGCCAGCCAAAGCCCATCATAGACAGGGTCATACCACCCAGTTTTACTGCGACATTATCACAGGCTGACAGCGCTTTTATATGTTCGCGCCAGAGTTCAAATACCTCCTCCCGTTTATCTTTGTAGGGACCGATACCCAAAGGTCCGCCAACATGATTCAGCACAATCTGTAATTGGGGGAAAGCACGAGCCAGGGCGATCAGCTCCGGTAGCTGATGAAAAAACACCCAGGAATCAAACACCAGTCCTGCCTTGTCGACCTGACTCAGGCCCTTTCTGAATTTATTATCTGCGAGTAATTCAGGGGCTGGATTGGTGTGCGAATTATGTACACGATCATCATCATCTCTGGCGGTTGAATAGCGAAAACCACACACCCGTTTACTGGCCTGACGATGGGCATCGATGACTGAATTTACCGCCTCGCCGAGACGCAGGTCAGCGAAAGCGACAATGCCTTTAGCAATGTGAATGGAAGAGCTGTTTCCTTCGCTGAGCGTTGCAACAAATTCTGTTTCCCCAACCGGTTTTAAGGTCTCTGGCCCCTTCTCTCGGTATTTCTGTAAACACTCGACGAAGACTGTGCTAACAATGTTATGGCCGCTATCGAAATCCTGCAGGAACTCTTCGAGTAAATAGCGACTACCCGGATACTCCCAGACATGATGATGTGGATCACAAATTTCCAATTCAGGTTCAATGACCTGTTCGACCGTTTTTGCCAGCCATTCGCTTTTATCAGTCATTTCTTACAACTCTCATTGTGGCCTAATTTTATGTTTATCATGCTGCTTTGAGGCATAATACAGCAAGCCTGTAAGGCAATTAAACAGGCACGAAATTCACATCCAGAGGAAGCAATATGAACAACGACTACCATGCCATTTTGCGGTTAATGAACGAATATTGCTATCGCGTTGATCAGGGAGATCTGGATGGATTTGCTGATTTATTTTCACATGCTAAATTTGCAATTATGGGTGATCCAGATGGCGCCATGAATGGTAGAGATGAAGTACGAGCCTACCTGAACCGGGTAATACTTTACGATGGCAAGCCACTTACAAAACATGTGAGTACAAATGTTCAAATCGATATTGCAGATAATCAGCAACAAGCGAGCGCGCAATCCTATACAACTGTCTTGCAAGCGGTACCTCCTGACTTTCCCATGCAGCCAATATTTGCCGGCCACTATCATGACCAGTTTGAAAAAGTGGATAATGAATGGCGCTTTAAGGAACGCCAGATATCCGCGGATTTAATCGGTGACCTTAGCGTCCACCTGTCAGAGGCGCTTAACTAACTAGGCAGGAGGGCTCATTTCAACTCCGGGAATCGGGTTGAAGTAATGTAAATCCACTTTTCGTCTGGCGATCTTCCATACCCCGACCCTACGTGTGTACTCATCAATGTAGGTGGCGTTCACCATCTGGACCACCCCACCTTCATTACTTGCACCCATACAATCGACATTACAAATACCACTTGCATGGTCACTGTCGCTGAACTCTATGCGTAAATTGGTGGTGAGATGGTGTGTTTCTCGCCAGAAAGGGTAAAGAATTTCATACACAGCGTTTTTAATTTCTTCATGTCCGGTGAAGGTACCGAAAGGTGGGCCGATTTCCCACACCGCATCATCGTGCCAGATTGAAATAAAAGTATCCCAGTCATGATTGTCAAAACCAAGACAATAATCACTGACGAGATCACGCAATTTCGCCCGGCTTTCTAACTCATCGACCCGTTTGAGCAAGACTTCAATCTGTGATTGAACGTTTTCACTACTCATAAATATTTCCTCGGCATAACAATTAACCGTGTTATCCGTTATGCGCATGATTAGCTGCTATATAAGCGAATGTCATCGCCAGTCCAATTGTATGACCAGCACCGTAGTAGGCTTCGCCTGAGGGACTAGCAATACAATTGCCTGCACCGTACAGGCCCTTCATTGGTTTATCATGACTGTCCAGCACTTGTGCATTGGCGTTAATCAATGGCCCTCCATTGGTGTCCAGGCAACCTGGTGCAAGAATAGTCGCAAAGTAAGGTCCCTTTTCCCTGAATGGATACATACTGTCATTTGGCTTATCGTTTTCAGGCCAACCGCTTTCCTTATTAAATGGGGCAAATATCTTCGACCATGCACGGTCATACGCACTGTCACCACGCTGGAAATCGAGGTCCTTGCCATTATTAGCAAATTCGTTGTATCGATTTATTGTTTCTTTTAAGTTGGACGTGAATGAATTATCCAGCGTAAACCCGCCAATACTGGCTGCATGTTTTTGTAATCTATTCTGAATCGCATTGGTGAGCCCATCTAAAGTATCGCCCTGTAACACATATTCACTGTCACCAGGTTTTTTCGGAACAGGATGAGCACCAGCAAAAGCTTCAGCAGTACGCTGATCATAAATGAAAAACAACAAGTGGTTTGGAAACTCAGCATCACTCGGATTGTATTGACTGTGTATTTCGGAGCGGTCATTGTAATTTCGCTTTTCGTTCACAACGCGTTTCCCATATCGATTGACCTGTATCATAGAGTCACCGGGCACGATAAATACACCAGCCGGTATGACGCGATTCGCAAGTGATTGCTCAAGTACAACTTGCGCACGCCATGCACCGCTCAGGTTTCCCATTCGTGCACCAGCAGCTCCCGCTATGCGAATAAAATCACCCATTGCATGTGGGCTGGCACAAGCGCCATAAAGATTGCTACGTTGGTAGTTAGCAATAAACTCCGTGTTATGAGCATAACCACCGGTGGTAAAAATAACGCCTTTGTTCGCTTTAACCCTTATTTCATTGCCTTTATGCTTTACAACGACACCGATTGCGCGATTATTCTCATCTACAATGACGGATGTAACTTCATGCTCTAATCTTAGCGGAACCCCAATTTTATCAAGGGCGGCTTTCATCTGTTCCATTAAATGCGCACCCAGACCTGTACTATTTTCACCAATGCTCACTCCAATGGCGCGACCAGACGGTACACGGTTCTCATCAGCATGATCCAGGTAATCGGGAGGCGCGTCATGCACACCTACAAATCCTCGCCATTCTTTTAATTTGAGTGTTCCGGATTCATGCATTAAATCGACAACTTTCGAGTTATTGTCATAAAACGCTTCCAGCATTTCATAATCATACTGACTTAAACCAAGTGTTTTATCATCGGGGTTATAGCGTTGTGGCCAGGAAAAACGTGCCATATACTTAAGACAGGATTCTTTGTCATCATTAATGCCACGTTCACGTAACAAGAAATTATTTGGTGCCCAGATAACTCCTGCAGACCGGGCAGTGGTTCCACCATAGTTGCCAGCCTTTTCCAGGATAAGTGTTTTGTCACCATTGTTATGGGCGGTAAAGGCTGCAGTCGCTCCACCGATACCAGAGCCGACTACCAGTACATCAGTTGTTTTATCCCAATGTTCTGCAGCACATGATGTTGACAAACCAACGGCACTACCCGCAACAACGGCACCTGTCCCCTGAATGATTTGGCGACGTGTTAATCCACTTTTTTCGTGGCTCATTTATCTACCCTCTGGTTTGGATACATATATTGTTTATTTTTTCAAATATTGACAGTTCAGACTACCGGGTTTAAAAAATGCTTCGCATTGTTCCAAATCTGGTGTTCCGTCAGCGCGTAGAGCAATAATATAATCCAGTAATGCATCCCATTCTCTGGCTTGTATACTTTTACCCTTTGTAGGTAAATCAGTTTTTTTAATACTACCGGGTTCAATACCACAGCGCTTGTCGCGATAAGCCATGCGATCATGGTAGGGCATGGCCCCACCTGGCACGCCACAACGGATAATGTGTTTCATCGCTTCTCGATCAAGTTGACTAAGACGTAAATTTGATGCCACCCCGGGAGAACGGGGGTGCCCCCTGCCATTACCTGACCAGCCATGACAAAAAGCACAATTACTTTTTTTGTAAATCTCCTTACCCTTGTTTATATCTTCCAGGCTCGCTGATGTTTCAGTACTGGGTTTTTCATCGGCCAAGGTATTCGGTGATATACAATTCACTGAGCAAAAAACAAACAGAAATAGTGCAACACGATGGTACATGGAATAAATTCTATAGTGCGAATACAAACAGCATGGAAGACGGCTCCATCGTTTCCAAATCTCTGCGACCGAAACTGTTAATCAGAGGATTAATGCCACCCCCTCCTCCGAGAATCCCAATGTATTGTTTTCCATTAACTGAAAAGGTCATGGCAGGCGCCTGAAACTCAGTACCGAGATTAATTGTCCACAGTTCTGCAAGTGTGTCGGCATCATAGGCGGAAAACCCACCATCCATATGCCCGGTAAATACCAACTTGCCCGCAGTAAGCAGAACGCCAGAGTAATTCGGATATTCGAACATAATTTTGTTAACAATATCACCACTCTCAACATTAACTGCGAGAAGAGAACCTCGCGCAACACCATCTGCCACATAGCCGCCAGCGATGTACAAATCGCCAGCCTGACGATCGCCTTTTGCTATCGCACCATCGAGTAGAGGTAGTTCTTTGGTGCTGGTTATAGAACAGGCTTCAAGTGATGTTGCATACGCAATGCCTGTCTTTTCATCAAAGGCAGTCGGCCAGAAATTAACGCCGCCCTGTGCATGAGGGCAATTAGAAAAATTCTTGCCCGGGGTATTGCGACGCGGAGCTGAGTTGGGTGTGTATTCCTGTAGATCACTATTTTCCTGATAGCCAAGCGGTTTACCCGTTCGCTTATCGATACCTTCTGTCCAGGTCACTTTCTCAACATAAGGCACGGCATCAATAAACTGACCACTCTTCTCATCCAGTCGATAGAAAAAACCGTTACGGCCATAGTGAGCAACAGTCTTTTTCTTTTTGCCTTTCACCATGCGATCGACAAGCAAGTGGGTGCCGGCCTCGTCAAACTCCATATAGTCGTTCGGTGTGTACTGAAAATGCCAGGCCAGTTTGCCGGTATTGATATCGAGGGCGATGACACTATTGGTATACAGGTTATCACCAGGTCTGGCTTCGGGATCAAAAGCCGGAGCGGGGTTGCCGGTCCCCACTATGTACAGACCGTTTTCTTTATCATAGGCTCCTGTCGCCCACACGCCACCGCCGCCGGTTCGCCAGCAATCAGGATTGCCGGCTTTTTCACAGCGCCAGCTCCGGCTACCCGGCTGTCCCGGTTCAGGTACCACGTCAAAGCGCCAGAGTTCTTCACCAGTGGCGGGATCGAGTGCGGCAACGAAGCCGCGCGTTAGCCAATCACCCATGGATTGACCTACGATAAGCTTGTCATCGACTATTATCGGTGCGCCAGAAAAACCTTCACCGCGTCCTGTCGCTATTTGTTTTTCCCAGACAATCTCACCACTTTGTGTATCGACCGCCGCGACTCGTCCATCGACGGTGTTGGTAAAAACAAGATTTTGCCAGAGCGCTGCGCCCCGGTTTGAAGGAATACGTTCATGTTCGCGATCGACTTCGAGATCAGCCTTCCACTCGATGACTCCGCGTTTGCCGGAAGTGGCATCAATTTTATAAATCGTTCCCCAGCCATCTGTGACGTACAGGTATCCCTTGTCAGCAAGTGGGGTTGCCTGCATGGTGACGCTGGCAATGCCGGTACCTCCGCGTCCTCCCAGTGCGACTGCATAGGCAAGTTTTAACCCGGAGACTGTTTCGCGATTAATTTCTTTGAGTGGAGAGAAGCGGTGGGAGTCGTAACTGCGATGGTTGGTCAACCAGTTTCCCGCTTCTTCTTCTGATTTTAGATTATTCAGGCGTTCGGCGCTAACGCTATCGGCTTTCGCCAGTTTAATAAACGACAGGCCAATGAAAAAACAGACACTGTATTTCACGCATGTACTGGCAAGTTTTTTTCTACTTTTCCAGTCCATCGTCAGGCCCTTATCTCTTTAGTTTTATGCCTGCCTCTTCACGGTCCCAGCAATCGGGTGTGATGCCTTCATTCTTCAGTTTATATTTTTCAACACGCTCACTGGGTGTTTTCGGCAATGAATCCCGAAATGCGATATAGCGGGGTATGGCGAAATATGCCATTCGGGGCTCGCACCATTCTATGAGCTCTTTCTCTGAAAGTTGTTCACCATCTTTGAGAACGACAACCGCCTTAACTTCTTCCTCGCCTACATCTGAGGGTACACCGACGATACAGGACTCAAGTACGACCGGATTAGCGTTGATTACCGCTTCCACTTCAAAGGAACTGATATTTTCACCGCGGCGACGCAAGGCCTGCTTCTTGCGATCAACAAAGTAAAAATAACCGTCTTCATCACGTTTACCCAAATCACCGGTATGCATCCAGAAATTCTGAAAAAACTCCACGGTTTTCTCGTACTGCTTGTAGTAACCCGTCGTCCCAACCCACTCGTTCTCTGGTTGCGCAACAAATTCTCCGATTTCACCCGGTGCGACTTCATTGTCGTTGTCGTCTACCAGTTTCACACGCCAGCCGGTGATGGGCTTACCACAGGAACCCGGCCGTGGTTCATCATAAGGTACAACCAGACAGCAATAGCATTCGGTCATGCCATAAACTTCGAGTAGCTTGGTTTTAAAACGTGCTTCGAAATCGTGCCAGATATCCACAGGTGCAGCCGCGCCGACCATCAGTCGCAGGGGATTATCACCATCACTCTCACTTTGATCCTGTTTCATCAAAATTGGAATAATACCACCGATATAATTAGCTTCTGTGCAACCCCACTTACGGCAATCATCAAGCAGACTGCTGGCAGAGAAACGCTCCACTATGACTGCTTTGGCATCTGCCAGAATCGCCGGTCCAATCGTAATACCCTGCGCGTTGCCATGAAAAAATGGCAGGCCGGTATACAACACATCATCTTCCGTGTAACGGGAATACTTAACCGAGGAAGACCAGATGTCATACCAATAATGATGACTCATCTCCACACCTTTGGAGCGACCTGTGGTACCCGAGGTATACAAAATGGAAGCCATATCGCTGTATTTGACTTCTACATCAGGTGCATCAGACGAATGATTCATCAAATCAGGCATCCAGAGCGACTCAGTATCCTTCCAGGCAGGAAGTTTGTTTACCTTTTCCGTATCATGAAAGATCGCGTGTTTTACTGAAGTAAGATCGTCAGACACCGGCTCCAATCGATCCAGAAACACTGTGTCAGCGACAAGTGCGACAGAATCGGACTGAACAATTTGCCAGATCAGGCCTTCACCTTTGAGAGCGACATTAATCGGTACCTCAACGGCACCTATTTTGTTCAGACCAAACCAGGAATACAAAAACTCAACACAGTTGTTAAGCATGATTGCAACCTTGTCACCTTTTTTCACACCAAGTGACATAAAACCATTGGCTGCTTTATTAATACCCTCGTTTAACTCTGCAAAAGTATAGGGATCATCACGAAACTGAAACACCACATGTTCAGGGTATTGTCTTGCCTTGTCTTCTATGATTTTCGTTAGAACACGATCTTCCTGTGCATATTCCTGCATTTTCCAGGATGCGTATTTGGCTGCATGTTTCTCATGCTTATCGTCCCACTGCCCCATCTTTTTCTCCTCAGGAAAAAATGGCAGACGAATGTCTGCCATATTCCATAAACGTTGTGACTCTTATCTCACGTCGTACGGCTTGGTCATCTCATAGGATTCGTTAAACCAGACGCCGCGTTCATACATGTCCACCATCTTGCCGAAATCCCACGATGTCGGTGAATTTTTATTTGGAATCACTTTAATGATTGCCCTATTAGGTGTATGTACACCCTTAAAGGCAGCCGCACGTAGTTCGTCGTTACCCTTTAAATCAAACCAGTACTTATCGATGATGGCCCAGTGTACTTTGGTCAGTAGTTCCTGATCGAATGACACTTCCGCATTGCCGATAATTTGAATAGATTTCTGGCGTTTTGCGTTTGAACCGTCATTGCTGATACTGACAGAGATTTTCGGGTTAGCAATCAGGTGTTCAATTTTTTTACGATATTTCTGAACACTGCTAATGTAAATATGCCCGTCTTCTAATACGACATAAAACATTGGTGTGACGATGGGATAGCCATACTGCGACACATGCGCCATATGGCAGTAACAGTTGTGCTTATAGAGTATCTCGAACTCATCGTCTTCCATCGGATAGTCTTTATTAACATCGACCTGTTCCAGTTTAACCGGATCAAAATTAGGTTTTTTAGCTTCACCTTCACTCATGTTCTATGCTCCTCACTCTCATTTATTAAATTAACATACGGAACTCAACAATTATCCGCGATAATATACTTCAGATAATCTATCTGTTTAAATCATATTCAATGATCAACGTCTAGCCAACTAATTTTGGAAATCAGAACAGAACATCAGGTTTTTAACGAATGATCAAATTGAACTGTTTAAGCAGTATTGTGTATAAGAATGCACGCCTTATCAGGTGATAAAGCGTGCATTTGATAGTGAAACTATAGATATTGCTTAATTACCCCAATCATAAGTGACTTCTACGCCCCAGGTACGAGGTGGGCGCGGAGACGCATAGGCCCAAAGACCGGACACATTCAAACCGTGTGCATAAGTGTCTTCGTCGGTAAGGTTGCGACCATAAACACTCACGGTCACTCCGTTGCTCATCGCATAATTTGCTGACAAGTCGATTAGATGCGTACCATCATTTTTAAGCTCTGGCCGGTTTGTCTGCTCGACAAAATGATCATCGATAAAATGATAAGCGCCTCTTACCCAGGCCTGGCCTGAACCAATCTCCCATTCGTAAGTTGCATCCAGGGAACCGGTCCAGTTTGGCGCGCGACGGAATTCAGAAGCACTCAAATCCTGAGTTACGAAACCATCAAAAAAAGTGAACTCGTCGTAGCCCGTATCCAGATAACCGAGATTGGCCGACATAGTCAGACCTTCTGTAGGTGCCCACGCCGCTTCAAGTTCCACCCCTTTCATAGTTGCACTGGCGGCGTTAAAGACCGTGATCCTCTGGCCCGTGGCGCCTGTAGAGGGTAAGCCAATCTCTTCCTGCTTGTCGGTGTACTCCATATAGAAAAAGGCGGCATTGAATCGAAGGTTCTGGTCCGGCCACTCGCTTTTAATCCCCCCTTCAAAGTTTTCAACGAACTCGGGATCATAAGGAACTTCGGCGGTTTCAAGCGAATCGACCCGTCCGTTGAAGCCACCAGAGCGATAGCCTTTGGTGTAAGTGAAATAGGCCAGAAGATCGTCAGTCCACTGGTAACGCAATCCAACCTTGGGCGTAAACTCACTCCAATCCTCGGTACCCAGTCCAACTTGATTCAACGATTGCACAGATATCTTTTCGTCCTTGGTGTAACGCCCGCCCACGTTTAAGGTCAGGGCATCGGTAATGGCATAATCTGCTTCAAAAAACACCGCCTTAGACTCCGTTTCCTGGTGTGTCGTTTGCGCTATGTCAAAAACCAGAGTCGGGTCAACAAACGTAATCCAGCTACGCAAGCGGATGTCGTATTCCGAGTCCCAAAGGAAACCTCCAATCACGAAATTCAGTTTATCACCAGCGTCGTAGGTCAGCCGCAGTTCATGACTTTGCTGCTCGTATTCAGCCGGGCGATCGGTTCCAAACAACATCACCGACTCAGCCGTCCAGTTGGAGATAATGGTCTCCTGAGTCTCAAAGTGTCCGAAAATATAGTCCACTGTATAACTATCATTAACATCCCAATGCCCTTCAACGATATGGGTCTCGCTATCGAAAGTCGCTTCCCCTCTGGTCGGGACCTCGGTGCCTACCGGCGTAGCCTGAAACGGGATGCCATTTGTGGAAGCCGTGGTAGGCAAAAAGAACTGAGTATTTACATCAAAACGGTCTCCTGATGTTGGTGTATTCAGATCTGGCGCGCAATGACCACCAATACGAGGATCAGGAGAGTTACAAAACAAGGTATCGCCCTGTCCAACGTTTAACAGCGGAGGTGTGTCCTGATCCGTATCCTCGTTCTGGTAGGTGTACTCAATCTCCAGACCGTCCATGGGGGTGAAAAGCAGGTTTGCACCAAAAGACGTATAATCCACCCGTCCATTATCATCACCGTCATTGGTGTTAGTGAAATAACCTTCACTCTGATCATGCTTGGCGCCGCTAAGCTTTACCGCCACTTTTTCATGCAGAGCAAAATTGACAATGCCGTCGAAGTAAAGGTTATCGTAAGCACCATAGCCGGCGCGAACTTTACCGCCAAACTCACTGGTAGGCTTTGTTCTCTCTACATTAATCGTTCCACCAATAGTGTTACGACCATATAGCGTACCCTGGGGGCCGCGCAATACTTCCACCCTCTGCAGATCAATACTTCTGAAAATCGCCCCACTGTTAGCACCTACGAAGAGCCCATCAACGGTGACGCCAACTGCGGGATCAAAATTTTTCTCTACATCGGCCACGCCAACACCGCGAATATAAATTGCGGCATTGCCTCCGGGGCCTTGTGATGTATCGTCCAGAATCAGGTTAGGCGCCATAAACGCCAGATCTCGGGCATCTCGGGCGAAGGTCCGTTCTATATCAGTCTGACTCAAGGCACTGATAGAAAGTCCAAGATTTTGTAAATTCTCTTCACGTTTTCGAGCCGTTACTGTTATTTCTTCCAGAGCACCCTGTGCAAGGACTACTTGTGTGGGCACCAGGACAATGGCGAAAACCAGAAAAGTGGATAAACCGAATGATACGTACTGAAAAGCTTTGTTCATGTTTGCGTTCCCCCGAACAGACAAAGTGAGTTGTAGAACTTTTTTGAAACTTATTCAAGTTCTTATTTGAAGGATATTCAAAAAAGCAAATCAGATCAAGGGAGTTTCAAAGGTTTTTCATTCGTGAACGGCGGTCTAAGTTGGTGATGATAGACTCAATCTCAGACAAAACAAGTTTTGCGGACTACCTATGCATAAAACTTGAAGCTTATTCAAATTGTGTCAATAATGACCAGATGTCACTCTTGCTGCAAAATACTCTAGTAAGTCACTGAGAACCGGAGGCTATATGTCTGATATTGAAGTAGAAATTAAAGGCGAAGTCTGCTGGATACGCCTGAACAAACCGGAAAGAATGAATGCTTATGATGCGGAAATGGCCCGGGAACTCATTGATGCGGTAAAAGGTGCTTCCAAAAGTGGCGTCATTGTCCTGACTGGCACCGGCCGGGCTTTTTGCGCCGGAGGTTACCTCGCCAACCTGAGCGATCCCGACCCGGAAGCCTTGAGAAGCATGTTCTATGGCTCTCTCGAAGTTTACGAATCCTTGCGTCAGAGCCCGCGTCCGGTAATCGCTGCCGTGAATGGTGCCGCCGCAGGTGGAGGAAACGAACTGGTCGTTGCCTGTGATATTGCTATTGCCTCGGAAAAAGCCACTTTTGGTCAGACCGGTGTAAAGGTTGGAAGCGCACCAGTTTTAGGAGGTACAAATTTTCTCAGTATGAGTGTAGGTGAAAAACGCGCCAAGGAAATTGCCTTTATGTGTCGTCGCTACAAGGCGGACAAAGCTCTGGAGATGGGCTTAATCAACGCAGTTGTGCCTGCTGATCAATTAGAAGACGAAGTGACCCGTTGGGCGGAAGAATTGCTCTTTATGAGTCCTCGCTATCTGGAAATTGCAAAAATCAATTCCAATGTCTGGTGGAATCAGTGCCGTGACAATTATCTCAGTGGTCTTGGTATGTTAGTGCAGGCGATAGGTTCAAAAGATATGATCGAAGGCGCATCCGCCTTTATGGAAAAACGTCGACCGGAATTTGAAGGTCGGGCTAATAAGAATGAAAGTTAGTATTTCAGGAACAATAAATTATGAATTTTGATCTGGACGAAAAATACCTTGCGATTCAGCAGGCAGCTTTACAGCTCATGCGCTCAGTTGATGATATTGCGACCGAAGCAGATGCCTGTAATGAACTTCATCCGGGCATCCTGAAAGCATTACAAAATAGCAAACTCGCCGACCTTATGGTGCCGTCTGCTTACGGAGGCCGTTTTGACAAAATCGACCCTCTGGCAATTTGTATTGTGCGCGAAGCGATGATGGCAACCTCCTCACACATGGATTCCCTTTTTGCATTACAGGGAATTGGCAGCTACGCAGTCACTTGCGGTGGCTCCGATACACAAAAAGATTTCTGGCTACCACGAATAGCCACCGCTGAAATTCTACCTGCTCTGGCTCTGACCGAACCAGAAGCTGGCTCTGATCTCAAATCCGTCACCACTGAAATTACCAGCGCCGGTGACGAATTAATAGTCAATGGTACTAAGGCATTTATTTCAAACGCAGGAGCTGCATCGTTTTACGTAGTCTTTGCAAAAGAAGAAGCCGGTTATTCTGTGGTACTGGTGCCGGCTGATGCGAAAGGTGTCAGCGTCACTCAAACACCAGAGCTTATCGCTCCGCACGTTCTCGGTGATGTCCATTTCGACAAAGTACGAATTCCCGCCAGCGAACGTCTTGGCCAGGCAGGTTCGGGGCTAGAACTGGTTCTGGCAACCCTGGGGGTTTTTCGAGTTTCTGTCGCAGGTGCGGCCGTCGGTCTCGCTCAGGCAGCGTTGGATGAGGCTGTGAAGCACACCCATTCCCGTATCCAGTTCGGTCGGCCTCTGGCGAAACTCGGACCGGTCGCACAAATGCTCGCCGATAGCTGGACAGAAATAGAAATGGCGCGTTTACTGACCTATCGGGCAGCGATTTATGCGCAGCAGGATTCAGGCGCAAATTTGCATCATTCATCCATGGCTAAACTTGCTGCCAGTGAAATGGCAAGTAAAGTGGTCGACCGCTGTATTCAAATGATGGGACGTTTTGGGCTGGTTCGTGATACAAAAATTGAAAAGCTTTATCGTCAGGCGAGACCAATGAGAATCTATGAGGGTTCATCTGAAATTCTGCGTCTTGGCATTGCCAAAGAACTGGCCCATACCGTCTGATGCTTGATCTTAAACTAAAAGATAAAGTTGCTATAGTGACCGGGGCCAGTCGAGGTCTAGGAGAAGCAAGCGCTATTGCCTTAGCTGAACAGGGAGCGAAAGTTCTGGCGGTTGCCCGTTCAGAAGATGCCCTCAACAAATTGAAACAATGTTTTCCCGAACAAATTGAAGTTTCCCAATGCGATATGCTCGATGCAGACTCAGTCGCCGCCCTGCCTCAATTGGCGTTTGATCATTTCAATCAAATCGACATCATCGTCAACAATGCGGGCATCGCACCGGCTGGCAAATTCAGTGAACAGTCTCAGCAAATATGGGATGAGGTATTTGCTGTCAATGTCAAAGCCCCCGCAGTACTTGCACGGGCAGCGGGACAATTTTTTATCCAGCAGAAATCAGGTAAAATAATCAACATCGCTTCGACTTCCGGTATTTTGGGAAAACCAATACTGGTTGCTTACTCTTCATCAAAGGGCGCAGTTTTACAGTTCACCAAGGCACTTGCGGCAGAATGGGCTGCTCTGGGGATACAGGTAAATGCGATTGCGCCCGGGGCTTTTGAAACTGATGCTCAATCGGCAGTGCTTGAGTCCGCGGAAATACTAGAGAGAAGATTACGCAAAATTCCATCGAAGCGTATGGGTAACAGTGAGGAAATCGGACCGATGGTGTGCTACCTCGCATCATCTTTTTCGGATTTCGTAACCGGCTCGGTCATTGTTATGGATGGTGGTGAATCGAGTAAACTCTAAAAAGAATAATGGCAAGTGTAGAACAAGCTAAAGTCAGTCCCCCGCAAAATGCTCCCCGAGGTGATAAACGTCGCAAGCGTATCCTGCGGGCGCTGCACGACTGCATAATTGAAAAAGGCTATGCCAAGACCACTCTGGCTGATATTGCCAAGGTAGCCGACATGTACCCGAGTCATCTACTCTATTATTTTGACGGCAAAGACGCAATTCTTGGTTATTACTTTAAGAACGTTTCAGAAAAAATATTACAGAGAATTGAATGTCATCACGACAAAAGCCCTCAACAACAGATCGACTCATTATCTGAACTATTTTTTGCAGGAAAAGGCATTACCATTTCAGAAATTGGTTTCATGCTGGAATGCTTCGGTGTTGCGGTACATCATTCCGAGCTTCACCGCGAAAAAGCCGAGCTCGACGACAGGTGCAAGGCCTACATCACCAGACTATTCGAAAATACTCCACGACAGGGCGTAATATCCGGCCCGAAAGATACGGCGGAGATAGCCTACGCCATGCTAATCGGCCTGCGTACAGCGGTTTATTTTGATAAGTCTATGGAACTGCCTGCGGCTCACCGGCTCTTTCGCAATACCATGCTCGCTCTGGCCGGGATTGATTCCAGTAACTAACAGAACTTAGGCTTGATAGCCCGCCTCATACCTTACTATTCGCTAAGGTAATTTTTCAACAGCGGTTCGACCCTCATCTCCTCTGCAATTCTGTCTGGCCCAATACGTCGATCTAACTCTTCATGCCAATGATAAATCCGCCGCTCCTGATAGTTAAGGTTAAGCCCGTCAAAAGCGGGAGACTCTACTGAATTCTGAAGTTGGCTCGCAAACTGCAAATCCTCTTCAAGAATTCGTTCAAAGTTGTTGATACGCGTCTCCCATAGTTCGCTAAACCCCTCCTCACTTCCCTCGGGTGCAAACCAATGACAATCTATTTCCATTGAGCTCTTTGTTTTTGGCCAGAATGTCAAAAATGGCATACCCGTGCCTGCCATCGGTGTCACCAGATTAGGAAACATATTGAAAGACATATTGTGTTCAGCTGGAATCTGCGTAACTGATTCAATGACTGGCATTCCAATAGTACCTGGATCAGTCCACTCTGGATTTCTATTGGGTGTAATCATCACCGAATGTCCGTTTTCCCAGAGCTTAATCACTGTTCCTCTATGATCCAGAAAACGATCAACGGTATCCTTATGCACTACAGTTAAATGATACACTTCAAAGAACGCATCCAGTAATACTTTCACATTGCAGTCCACCTGATACGTTCTCGAATCAACAAGTCGTAAATTCTCAGGCTGGAACTGGACTAAATGCTGTGGCAGAGGTTGAAGATAATCAATTAGTGACGCTGCATCCGGATCTTCATTAATAAAAACCCAATTGCCCAGACGTTCACATTTGATCGATTTGAGCGAAAGATCTTTCTGATTCAGAGCAATGAAATCACGTTTGTCGCGGACAAGACTTAGTTCGCCATTAAGAGCGTAACACCAACCGTGATATTTGCAGATCAATCTGCCTTCAAGTTTTCCCTTCTGCTCATTTATTAGTGGGCCACCGCGATGCCTGCAACTATTGTAATAAGCCTTTACTTTCCTGTTTTCATCCCTGAGCAAAATTATCGGAGTGCCAGTTTTCTCCCAAAGCAAATAACTACCCGTTTCGGGAATTTCATCCAGATGGCAGACGTATAACCAGGATTTTGCCCATAAATATTCATTTTCGAGTTTGAAAAATTTATCGTCCGTGTATCTGCCCGCTGGAATAGTCGGAAATTTTGGGAACTCCTCCGGCGGCGCTTGTCGTTGACGCTCATATTCCATACTTTTCAGTATGCTTTTAGTAAATTCATCATTCATTGAAGCTCAACTCTCGATTCCAGACACAGGTTTAGAAGGTATGTCACAAGCAGGCAGTTCAAATTGTATGTCTGGTGCTGCTGATTAACAATCATGATTGTGTTATTCGAATTATAAATTCATACTTTAAATTCGAACAACGGCTTAAAATCTTTCAAAGGTGAAACCCATAATGTCCGAGCTAATCTTACATCACTTTGACCCATCCCCCTTCGCAGAGAAAATACGCCTGATATTCGGTTTGAAAAAACTCGAATGGCGATCGGTCGATATTCCGATGATTATGCCTAAACCTCTGCTCACTGCTCTCACTGGTGGCTATCGTAAAACTCCCGTATTACAAGTTGGCGCAGATGTTTATTGTGATACCAGTTTGATTGCACTTGAGCTGAACAAACGATTCCCGAAACCGGATCTGTTCACCGATGGTAATCAGGGACTCGCACTGGCATTGAGCTACTGGAGTAATACAGTTTTCTTTAATCCCGGCGCCGGACTGTCGATGGGTACCAATGCCGATTTGCCTGAGCCAATTTTAAAAGACCGAAGCGAATTTTTTAACTTTATGGACTTTGGCCTCCTGCAGGAAGAGATCCCCCATCTCTTTACCCAGTTACTACCTCATATTGATTTAGTAGAAAAGCAACTGAGTGATGGTCGCGCATTCCTGATGGGATCAAGTGCAGGATGGGCGGATATCAATGCCTATTTTGTAATCTGGATGCTTCGGGCGAATGTGGCTCCCATTCAGGAAATGCTGACAAACTGCCACTCTATGGACGCGTGGGAAAAACGAATGCAAGACATCGGTCATGGTAAGCGGTCAGAACTGGATGCCGGTAATGCTTTGAGAATAGCCAAAGCCTCCTGCCCGTCTGATACCGAAGGAGTTGATTCCGCAGACCCGCTCGGACTAAACGAGGGGGATAAAATAATCGTTGAACCCGATGATTATGGGAAAGTACCGGTGAGTAGCGAGTTGATCGGCTTAAACCGGCAGACAGTGAGCATCCGCCGTAACTCCGCGGAAACTGGTGATCTGAATATCCATTTCCCAAGAGCTGGATTCAGAATCACTCGATGTTGATTCACTCGAAAGCAATCTGATTATGCTAGAGCTCTATTTTTTCCCTTCACCAAACGGTGTCAAAGTCGCAATCATGCTGGAAGAGTGTGAACTGGAATATCAACTCGTGCACGTGGATATCACCAAGGGCGAACAGTTTGGTGAAGATTTTCTGCAAATTAGCCCGAACAACAAAATTCCAGTCCTAAAAGATACCAGTACTAATGAAACCACAACCCTGTTCGAATCCGGAGCAATTCTTTTATACCTCGCAAACAGGAGTAAGCAGTTTATTCCTGAGCAAAGCCCTGCCTACTTTCAAACTCTGCAATGGCTATTCTGGCAGGTTGGCCATCTCGGCCCGATGGCTGGTCAGACCCATTACTTTCGAAAATTTTGCGAAATAAAAGACATTCACGGCATCGAGAGATTCAGCAATGAGATGAATCGGCTTTATACGGTTCTTGATAAGCAACTGGAATCGAACGAATACGTTGCCGGAGAATATAGCATTGTCGATATGGCCTGTTGGCCATGGGTGAAATACATTGACTGGCAGGGACAGAGCTTTGAGGAATTTTCAAATGTAAAACAGTGGTTCGACAAAGTTGCGTCCCGTCCGGCTGTACAGCGCGCCGAAGCGCATGGAAGCTCTACCCAGGTTGATCGGGAAGATTACCGAAATGTTTTACATAATCAGACTGGTGCATCTCTCGCAAACAGGAAAAACAAAAATGAATGAAAACGATTTAATCCTGCATCATTACGATGCTTCACCGTTCACACAAAAGACATTACGCATGCTCGGGATCAAAGCGGCAAACTGGTTCTCTGTTGAGACACCAATGATCATGCCCAAACCGGATTTAGTCGCTTTAACCGGAGGTTATAGAGGTACGCCAGTACTACAAATCGGTGCGGATGTTTACATTGATAATCAGCGGATAGCCAGCGAGTTGGAAACACGTATTCCAAAACCTTCTTTTTTTAAAAACGGCGAACAGGGATTACAGATGGCAATGATTAAATGGTCTGACGCGTTTTTTAGACCCGGACTACATATGATCATCGCCCTGCAGAGTAAGCGATGGCCTGAAGAATTCGCCGCTGACAGACGAGCGCTTTTCCCCGATATTAATTTCGACACGATTGAAAAAGAACTCCCTTACGCTCGCTCTCAATTACGTGCTCATGCTGATCTGCTTAATACACAACTGCAGGATGGTCGTAAATTCTTGCTCGGCGATAAGCCTACCCTTGCAGACATACATGCCTTTTCTGTTCCCTGGTTTACGCGTTCAACCATGCTGGAAGTTAATGAGCTGCTGGAAGATCTTGAGCAGCTGTCAGCCTGGGAATAACGGGTTGCCGCTATTGGTGAAGGAAAACGCAACCCGATTGAGGCAAAAGATGCCTTAATGTTAGCCCGTGACACTGAATCCCCTACTCTGTCTGAAATCGATCCATGTGATTCCCAGAAATTGAGTGCAGGTCAGTCAGTCACTATAGCGCCAGACGATTCACTACGAGGTAAAGTCAGCGGTAAATTGCATATTCTTAACGCCAACGAAATTGCAATAAAACATAAAAACGATAGTGTTGGGGAAGTCATAGTTCACTTTCCACGAATTGGTTACCGCCTGACAAGCTGATCATAATTAAATCGGGCTGTCATTTTTTACTTCCTCAAATCGCAGAGTATACTGCCAGCCAAAGTCAAGAAACCACAAATCAAAAACTGAACAGAGAAAAGTAAGACTATGAATTTTCAACTCACTGATGATCAAAAACAATTACAGGAATCGGCGCGTCGCTTCGCCAGAGAGAAACTTCCGGTTCTGGCCGAAGAGATTGAACATAGTGCTGAGCCACCAAGTCATGAGTTGATAAAAGAATATGCAGATATGGGCTTTCTTGGTATTAACGTGCCTGAAGAGCTTGGTGGTCTTGGTTTAGGCAACCTCGAAGCTTTAATAGTTCTGGAAGAATTCGGGCAGATTTCTTCGGCAATCGCCTTCCCCATATTTGAGTCATCAGTGGGGCCGGTACGTGCCATTGAAAAATTCGGTTCAGAATCACTAAAAAGCCGCGTTGTACCAGCCGTTTGTAGTGGTGACATGCTGGTAGCAGTAGCCATGTCGGAACCTCACGCTGGCTCAGCCCTCACTGATCTTACAACACGGGGCACGGTTAAAGACGATTGTGTAGTCATAAACGGAACGAAACGCTGGTGCTCTGGTGGCGGACATGCGGATGGCTATGTGGTCTATTGCAGACTATCAGATGAACCGGGTGCCAGAGGTATAGGAGCAGTCTTTGTCGAAAAAAATGTTGACGGACTTAGTTTTGGTAAACAGGAATCTCTGATGGGTTTTCGCGGAGTACCTTCCTCGGATCTGTTTTTTGATAGTGTCGAAGTGTCCCTGGACAATATCATTGTTCCAGCCGGCGGTTTTAAGAAACTTATGGAGGCCTTTGATCTGGAACGCTGTGGTAATGCCACTATGGCACTTGCGCAAGCTTCCGGATCCTTACTTGACGCGATTGAGTATGTTCAGGAGAGAAAACAATTCGGTAAATCCATTATTGATTTTCAAGCCGTGCAATTAAAAATTGCAGAAATGCGAATGCAAGTTGACGCCGCACGATTACTTATTTATCGCGCTGCTTCAAATGCGGAGAAAGGCCTGCCAAGTATTGAAGAATCATCCATTGCCAAGTGCTTTGCCAATGAAATTGCACGTACAGTGACCGGAAACGCCATGCAGTTGTTTGGTGCCTATGGCTATTCTAAAGAATATCCGATGGAGAGAAGACTTCGTGACGCATGGGGCTGGGGTATTGCCGGAGGTGCTATCGATATTCAGAAGGTAAACATTGCCAGTGCAATTGTCGGCCGACGCTTCGATCAGAGAAAATAAATATTCTTGAATTCGATTGCTCTTAGTCGACGTTCAAACAAATATAAATTTCTTCATTTTCTATTTTCAACGGATAGGATTTTATCGGACGTAGTGCTGGCGGCCCGAGGACACTTCCGTCTCTGATATCAAATATTGCTCCGTGTAAAGGACAAAGCAATTTGTGCCCCCTGACCCGACCATTATCAAATGTCTGTTGTGCGTGTGAACACATATTGGCAAGGGCAAAAAACTCTCCTTTAAACTGACTAAGCACAACACTATGTCCGTTTATCTCAAAACAGGCGACCCGGTTTTCTTCCACATCAGCTTTTGTTGTGAGCTGAACAAATTCAATTTCAGACAATTTATTGCTCCCAGCCTGTATCTGTAAAGTGGCAGGCATACTAGCATTCGTGATTCCCGATAATCAATTCCAGTCATTTCCTTATACAAATTACGATGGTAGTATCAAATCAATATTCCGTATTTCGCCCTTGAGAAAAACTATAAAAGGAGATTCCAAAATGCTCACGTTTATTGCCCGTATGAAAGCGAAAGAGGATAAAGAAGAAGAATTCATCAAACTTGCCAAACAGCTGACAGAAAAAGTTCTGGCTACAGAGCCCGGTGTGACAAGCTATCAATTCTATCGTCTACGTGATGAAGAAAGAGGCTTTGGCGTAATCGAGGCTTTCGTTGATGAAGCGGCTGAAGAGTTACATCGGGACACACCTCACTTTCATGAACTTGCACCTCCTCTATTAGAATGTCTCGATGGTACTTATGTAAGAGAATACCTGGACCCTCTGGAGTGAGATTCCATCATGTCGAATGAATTATCACAATTCAGGGTAAAGACTACGACACTGGGCGATTTGTTGTTGAGTGCCAATGACCTGCATCCCGATACAAACGCTGTCGTATTACCAAATCAGAGAACGACCTATAGTGAATTGACTGACAGAGTTATGCACAGAGCGAAAAGCCTGCGAGCTCTTGGTATTGAGCCTGGTGATCATGTCGGTATTTTACTACCAACATGCATGGATTTTGTCGACACCATGTTCGCTATTGCTCTGCTCGGCGCAGTAACAGTGCCTATTAATGCCAGATACAGACCACCGGAGATCGCCTATGTCACGGTAAATGCCGATCTGGTCGCCCTCATCACTTCCGATGAGTTTGATGACAATGTGAATTTTATTGAAAGGATCCAGACAGCCTTTCCCAATCTGGTCAACAATACAGACCCATTGAATTTAACCATCAAAGAGGCTCCGCTTTTGCGCAATGTGGTTGTTCTTGGCAAGCATTCATCTGAGGGGCTCTTATCTCAGAAACAACTCGATAGCATGGCGGTAGAAGTGGACGATGATGAAATACACATGCGCCGGATTCAAACCAGAGTTGGAAGTACCGCCTTGATTCTCTACACCTCAGGTACTACTTCCAACCCGAAGGGATGCATGATCAGTCACGAATCAATCATCCGAAACAGTGCGGCCCTAGGTCAACGTTATCAGCTCGGTTCTGAAGATAGTTTCTGGGCTCCGCTACCAATGTTTCACATTGCCGCCATCTTGCCCCTGGTCACCATCTTTGATGCTGGCGGTACCTATGTAACGACACCGCATTTTGAAGCCGGAGAGGCACTCAGAATGCTGGAGGAAGAAAAAGTCAGCGCTACTTATCCTTCGTTCTGGACCATTATGTCAGATTTGATCAATCACCCCGACTTCGCCACACGCGATTTATCCAGCATTAAAATGATGAATGCGAATTTCGGCGTACAACCACCAATCGTTGGTGAAAGCATGGAAAAAGCGATGCCGGACACTATATTCGTTGGTACCTTTGGTATGACTGAAGCCGCAGGTACGGTATCAACCAGTAAACTTGATGACACGAGGGAGCAGCGCTTTACCCGACTTGGGACTCCACTGCCCGGCATCGAGGTCAGAGTTGTCAATCCAGAAACCGGTGAAGAAGCAGCAATAAACGAACAGGGCGAATGCTGGATCAGAGGTAACGGTATTTTTACCGAGTATTACAAATCTCCCGAAAAGACAGCTGAGGCCCTTGATAGACAGGGTTGGTTTCACTCCGGTGACATTTGCTCCGTGGATAAAGACGGACAACTACTTTTTCACGGGCGCTTACGTGATATGTTGAAAGTTGGCGGTGAAAATGTGGCAGCAGTTGAAATTGAAGTCTGCCTGCAGAAACATCCAGCAGTAAAACTGGCTCAGGTAGTTGGCGTACCCGATCAACGCTTACAGGAGGTAGCCGCAGCATTTATAGAATTAAGCCCAAATTGCAGTTCGACTGAAGAAGAGCTAATAGAATTCTGTAAGGACAGAATCGCTGGTTTCAAAGTCCCCCGTTATGTTCGTTTTATTGAAGAGTGGCCAATGTCATCGACAAAAATTAAAAAATATCACCTACAAAATCAAATATGTGAAGAACTCGATTTAACTTAACTCAATGAGAATAATTAAATGATAATATTTATCGCTAAACTGGTTGTGAAGGAAGGTAAAGAACTTGAGTTTGAACAATTACAATCTGAATTATCTGATTTAACTCATGCCAATGAACCCGGGGTTTTGGTCTATGACGTTATCAGACATCAGGAAAAAGCACGAAACTATATCGTCTATGCGCGTTTTAAAGATCAAGCCGCTTTTGATAATCATCAGACTATCGACTTTCATGAACGGCTGGTACCACCAATTCTAGACTGTCTTGCTGAAGAAATGGATCTTCAGTTTTATGAGCATGTTGCCTGAGGTTATTTCTCTTTTTCAAAAACCATCAATACATTGCCGGGCGTATGAAAATAAATACCGTAGCCTGAATTCGCATACACTCTGCCATTGGCAACTATTGGTCCAGTACCTCCACTAATGCTGCCTCCATGTGCTACTTCACCGGATACTGTGGTCACATTCTGAAATGTATCATGCTCCCAAAGTACCTCTCCTGTTTTACTGTCATAAGCTCTAAGTCTTGAGTCAAGATGTCCGGCAAAAACAATATTCGGTACTGCCGTCACTGGTGCTGAAATACCCGGATCGCAATGTTCACGATCTGCACATACGTTTTCAGTCGGGCTCGACCAGAGCGCTTCACCACTAAAAGCGTCAAAGGCATATAGTCCGGGTCTTGCATCTTCAATAGGCAACAAGCCATCGTCATAGTCAGCAACCGGTACAAACACCGTACTGCCCTCAGCAGCCAGACCAAAATTTATTCCCCCCTGATTTCCACCTCTACCCGGTTTTTGATGCCAGACAATTTCCGTATTGACAGGATCAATTCCAAAAACATCACCGGATTTTTGCGCACCTACCAATATTTCTCTTTCCCCATCGATAACATGAACCATAGCCGCAGCAAAGTCGACATCGGGGCCATCTTCTTCCGGACAATTAGCATGTGACGGGACGAATGGGAAACAGGCAACATTCCAGGCATCACCTTTTGTCGTTTGCCGCGCCCATTTGATCTCTCCGGATTTAATATCCATGGCCAGTAAGGCATCACTTGTATCCTGAGAGGGAGATGAGTAATTTCCTCCTGTCCCGAAATAAAGCAATCCACGTTTTTCATCTAGAGCGGGGGTATTCCAGACTGGCGCGCCGGAAGGGGCAAAAATCGGTAGCCCGGCCGACGAGACACCAACCTGTTTTGGTTCTTCTTTTATCGTATAGCTTTTCCATATTTCTTTACCGCTCATTGCATCAAGGGCAACCACTGAGCCACGAAAACTGCAACAGGTATAGCTTGGATCCACAGCTGCGGCTTCCTCAAGTGAAGAGACAGTCTGATAAATCACACCTTCATACAGGAGAGGTTGGGCCGTAGTAGTTGCGTTCGGATGAGCATCAACTTTAGTCATCCATAACAATTCGCCGGTCTCCAGATTAATTGCATGAACACGCGCAATCAGATCCGCGAAATAGGCTATAGGCGGCTCTGCTATTTTCTCATCACCCTGCCAATCGCTGACAGAAATGCCACTTCGTATTTCGGCTGATGACCGATAGACCCAGCGAACACAGCCACTCTCCTCATCCAGAAAATATACCGAACCATCCTGACTACCCACTATAATTCCGCCACCAACCAGAGTCGGATGCGATCGTGCTCGAATCATCCCCGGATAGGCAAAGGCCCATTTCAACTTTAAACCGGATAAGTCGCTTTTTTCCAATTGAGCGATCTCGGCGGGAATGAAACGGGTATTTTGATAATCCATCCCCCAACCATCGGCAAAAGGGTGGCTACTGTAATCAAATGATTTTTGACTGTTCTCGCACATTAATAATGGGAATTTTTTCTCAGCACTGGTATTCCCGGCTATAAACTCCGCGATCTGCTGCTTCTGTTCGCCATCGAGTTTCGTTGCCATCGCTTGCATGGCCCCCTCATTCAAAGTATGCAGAATCATGTCACCGGGTAGCATCTGTAAAAATGATAAATGCGGTGCGCGTGGCACTGCCTGACTGTGACATGAAGCACAATGCGCCTGGTATAAAATGCTTCCGGGATGTTCCTTACCACCACCTGAAGTCCCGCGCATATTTGCGTAAACTTCGCCCTCTCCAGCATCAATTTCCTTTGTGCTGTGTGGAATTTCTACTTTGGTAACTGATTCGCTAGCACCTGCTTGTGCAGAGTCCGATGAATTATCTGCGCAGGAAGCCAGTAACAACAACATCGAGAAAAACATCAGATAGTGGATTTTCATAAGCGCTATTAGAAATTATAAATTGAAATTGAAGGTTTATTGTACGGAGTAGGCATTATCGATAACGTGTTCAGCTCCATTTACATATTTGGACTCGTCGCTAGCCAGGTACAAAACCAGATTTGCCACATCTTCTGGCTCCCCAACGCCAATGAAGTCTTCTTCTCCAGGTGGTTCCAATCCCAGTTCTGACAAGGCCTGAGCGACCATTGGCGTATCAATAGAGCCTGCATGTATTGAATTACAGCGAATGTTAAAGCGATTCATTTGACAATAAACCGCAACAGATTTCGTCATTGACCTTACTGCGCCTTTCGCAGCCGAATAGGCAAAAAACACCGGGTAGCCAAGATGTGAAGCTATCGAAGACATATTTATAATCGAACCGCCGCCTCTTTTTTTCATGGCAGGAATAGCTACCTTACAACCCATAAAAACACTTTCACTCATAACAGAGTTGGCCAGACGAAATTGTTCCAGAGTCGTCTGTTCGGGCGTAGCAACGATAACAATACCGGCATTGTTAACCAGAATATCTAGTCCCCCGTATTGTTTTTCAACCGCGGCAACCGTATCAGTCCATGCCTGTTCGTCACATACATCCTGATGGAGGTAAATAGCATCGCCTTTTAAATCATCAACAATATGACGGGCCACTTTCTCACCTGCCTCATCGTCTATATCACTAAGCACAACCTTTGCGCCCTCTCTCGCCAGTACAATTGCATCGGCTTTCCCAAGACCCGACGAGGCGCCGGTTATTAGTGCTACTTTTCCACTAACTCTTCCCATTTCTGACTCTCCCCCATGAAGTTCTAATTTTAAGGATCAGTTGTTGCTGCAAGTATGAAATTAATCTCCAAGTAGTTCAGATTTAACAATTACAGGATCAATTAAGCACATATTACAATATATTTAAATACCTGCTTGATTTAATCAATATTAAATTCTGCCTGACAATACAAATTCAGATCGCAGCGAAAGGTCATGTCAGGCTCTGCTCGAAGCTGGCATGAGGATATTCGATTGAATGAAAAAGCACGACATGTAGTGTCAGTCTGACAGCGCGCTAGCTTATATTAGTTAATTGCCTGCCTTCTACTGACAGACACGGTTGACTAGAACGTAGTATCGCTCATCAAGGATTTAACTTCTTTTTCAATGTTGTTCAGGTGTGTCTTGTCCAGGGACAAATACTGAGTTGAAAAAGCGTTACTTATATCTTCATGAACGTGGTAATCGCAGCCATAGCCCATTTTCTGTGCCAGCAAATCAGCACAATTAATGATGCAGAGAGTTTGGCTGGGTGGTTCCACTTCCTCTACTTTTTCATGGTTTTGAACTATTTCGATAAAATCCAGCGGAAGTTTCCAGCGCTTCAGTAGCACAGTTCCAAACTGCGCATGATGCTCAAACAAGAATTCGTCCACCTGCTCATCACTCAGGTCTTCCAGCGATTCATCTTCAACAACCAGTTCAGACAATATTTGAATGAGAAATAACATGCCGACATCGTGTAGCATACCTAGGGTAAATATTTGCCCTTTATCCTTATTTCCAAGCGTTTTTTCAATGCTACTTGCCGCATAAGCCGTGGCAAGAGAGTGTTGAAAAAGTTGATCGAGTAGTGGTTCAAATCGTTTGTTATTGTAAGTATATAAAGACCGATTGGTAATCACTTCCACGTAATTTTTCGTTGATACCAGCCCCAGTCTGTTAATCGCCTGTTCTACAGTTGAGGCGTCACTGACACCTCGATTCATGGGTGAATTGGCAACAGAGATCAGTTTTGATGTGACGCTTGCATCTTTTTGCAATAATTTGGATATCTCCAGCATACTCGCGTCGCCGTCCATCAGCTCGCTTAGCTCGTCATTTATGTTCGCATAAGATGGGAGATTAATATCGCCTTTCTTCAATCGCTTAATAATCTGCTCCATAATTTTTTTTCTGACACTGTCACGTGAATCACTGCCTTCCTTTACCTGACCTGTTTGTTCGCTTTTCCCGCTTTCACCCGAGTCCATAGCCTGAACCTGCTCTTTTAGTTCACAAATAGTGCGCTTGAGCTCTTCGACTTTGTTGAACTGTTTGTAGGATTCTTCAACTACGGCAGGCAGAAGATTATGATAATCATCAGATTTAACCAGAAAGTTTTGCGCACCGGAACGCATCGCTTCCACAGCACATCTTTGATCTTCCATTGGAACGACCATTAATACCGGCAAATGCGACTCTGATTCCACATTCATCAGTAAATTAATACCCTGATCACTGGAATAGTTCGCATCGATAATAATGAAATCACTGTATTCGATAATCTCATTAATTTTATCATCCGCACTTATCACTCGTGTTTCATGCATCTCCTGCAGTGTGGAACCAATAACCTGTTGCTCAGCGCGGTTGCTGTTTGCTATGGCAACTCTCATAATCTCAATCCTTTCTAACAAAATGTGTTTAAATGACTAATCGTATTGACTAATCTTTTATGTCCTTTGACGACGCGATAAAATGACAGAAACTTCAGGTCATCAAAAAGCTATCTTTTAAATCGGTTCAGAAATGAAAATATTTAAAGCTTATTTCTTTAAAAACCTAGCTCGGCCTTTCTACCTGAGAATGTACATAAAAATAAAATCCTCCAAATTGGGTATTGTTCGATCCATGTTCGATATAAATGCTCTGTGTCGTGTTTTTGGGGTTTTATTGAGCTTTGAACTGAGTGTTCAACATAAACCACTGGTATTCAAGTATCAGGGAATTCCAAAATCAAGATACCGTCATAACCTCGTTTCTCTCAGCCTTGCTAATGGGAACTAGAATAGTTTGAGCTTTAATTTTATGACCTTTATTAAGTATTATCTATGTTTTTCAAATACCCTTTTTGGGTTATTTCTGTTTGGGACGACAATAAACGCTAAATAGACCTATTGGTCTAAAATAAGAACTAAATATGGAAAGCAAACAAATATTGATCGTTGAAGATGACCGCACAGCCGCAGCCATTATGCAGGTTTATCTCGATGCCGAGGGTTATGAGGTCGCAGACATTGCCGCCAGCGGCGCCAAAGCAATCAAGTATATACAGACTAACAAGCCGGATCTGATCCTCATGGATATCCATTTAGGCGAAGGTCTGGATGGAATTCAAACCGCTGAACTAATAAATGAGCGATTTATAATTCCAATTGTTTATATCACCGCCTACAACGACAATGAAACCCTGGCCCGTGCACAAACGACGAATCCCGCGGGTTTCATCAATAAGCCGATAAGGGAATCGGATCTGCGGACCACGCTGAAAATGGTGCTGGATGGCATTAAGCCTGAAAATAATTCCGATTCCGAGCAGGCAATGAATCTGGGTGAGATACTGGCATTAACTTACGGCCTATCCCCCGCGGAAGTGCGGGTTCTTGAGCAGTTACTGGTAAATTCGGATCTGGATGTTGTGAGCGAGAATCTCAATATCAAATTGAACACGGTTCGAACTCATCTTAAAAAGATATATCGCAAAACGGATTGTAAAAGTAAATCCGAATTATTATTGAAAGTGATTAGTGGCCCCGCAAAAACTGCGATTGTAGGAATAGCAGGTAGAAAATAGTTCAAAAAATATCTGCTTCCGGCGACAAACTACCGGAAGTTCTTTAAGTCAGAATTGAGTTCGACCGCATTAAAAATTGATGGTAGTAATGCTAATCACCGCTATCTGGCAATACAATAGAAGTTAGTTCGATTTTTACCATCACACTTGGCTTTATAGAGCGCCTCATCTGCCTTTTCTATTAATGCGAGCCGGGACTCGTCTTTTTCCGGATAGGACGTTGCAACTCCAAGGCTAATGGTTACCGCCCTCGGCAAACCTTCATAAGCAGAAATTCCGGCAACTTTCTGTCGCAGTTGTTCGGCAACCATATAGGCACCATCACTATCCGTTTCGCTAAGCACGATGGCGAACTCCTCTCCGCCAAATCGTGCTGCCAGATCCGCGGGGCGCTTTATTGCATCACTTAGTATCGCACCAATAAAACGTAGACACTTGTCACCGACTATATGCCCGAATTCATCGTTATACTGTTTAAACGAATCCACATCGATCATGATTAAACTGAGTGGTGATTGTGCACGTGTGCAACGACGCCATTCATTGGCCAGAAAATTATTAAATTTCCGGCGATTAGCCAGACCCGTCAGGGTATCTTCCAGAGAGAGTTTTTCGGCTTTCTTTTCGGCCAGCTTTCGACTGGTAATATTCCGATGACTAACAAGGTATTTAGTCTCTCCTGCATCTCGAAAGGCTCTCATTTGCATCATGAACCACCTTTGCTGCTGTTTTGAATGACAGGGATAGTCTATTTCCATCTCTTCCTGATACCCCTGCAGAACTTTTTGCATTTTCAGAGCAATTTGACCTGCTAGAGAATCTCCCTGAGAAGCCGAATTGGAACAGACCGATATATAGTTAATACCCAGCCAACGAAAGTGACAGGGAAAACCGTTTTCACTGGCAAAATAACGCCAGGCTTTGTTAACGAATATGATTTCACCCGTGGAATCAAGCACAGCCATTTGATCATCAATCGTATCAACCAAGATTTTAAAAAAATTCGTTTTGTTGTCCACAATCACCCTAAACTCTAATCAGGATAAATTCGCTATTACCGGAAAGAAAAGGGGTCTAAAGCGAATTGTCAATTCCCCAGTAGCCCTTATCGACAACTAAGGCGGAATCCTTTAATCATTCAGGCGCTACATTAAAGATTTCTGGAAAATACCAATAAATATTGATGTTTTTCAGATCGACGGGAATGCGTAAACAAAAGACTGACTCAAAGTATTACTGAATGTTTGTTTATTGAAACTAATAAATAGCGACTGGATTTCCGGGAGAACCTGTAGCGCCTTTTAATTTAAGTGGAGACCATGCAAAGAGGAATTCATAAACTTTGTCGGCAAGCAACTGAGTGAAGTCGAGATTTTCGATATTCCAAATGCCACTCCTCGTCATCATTTTTATGTGACACTCAAAAGGTTGAGCATTTTCTCCAGCCATTGACAGTCCCGCAGCTTCCGTACCAGGGGTATCCCCTCCCCATAGAATAATCTTCCTCGACGCCAGGTATTCGCACGCAGAGATACCAAAGCCAGGTGAACCCGCGTTGAATTCCTTACTGCGTTTTCTTTTTTCGTCTGCGCTAAAACTATCCCATTTGCTCGGATGCCATATATCACCGTGCCCTGTATATAAGAAGACACAATCTCCTTCCCTAATGGGCTCGATTCCCTGTTTTTCAATCATTTTCTTCACATCTGCAACAGTTACAATTCCAGGATCATTCTGACCAAGGCTTGTGGGAACTGGAAGTCGGCCACCACGATGTGCAACAGCATCAAGCAATATTCCACGACAGACAAAACCTGTTTGAGCGACGTGTTCAACACCAAGTGAACCCAGACCCTGACTGTTAATATCATCGTCTTCCAGAAAACGACCATTGTAAAAAAAGTCCCCCTTCGAAGTACGTACGCCTATATGACCTGGTCCATCAAATTGTGTACCTACCTGACCAATCTGCGTGGCCAGATACTCATCGTTATAAACCATCTTCTGATCACCAATCGGTCCGGCCGTAGGTAAACCCGGAATAAGCATACGCCAACCACGGCTATCCGATAAAGGCAGGTCCTGCTGATATACTTTACCTAATGTGGCTACTTTTCCTTTTTTAACAAGTTTAACCGCTCTTAGTACCATAGCCGGAGTGGTGCGATTTACCGAACCTGCTTTGTCGTCTGCACCCCATTCACTCGGTGACCATTTTTCCCTTATTGGTTGATCATTTACCGCCCAGATTGAGTGGTTTGGCGCGGTGACCGCAAGGCCGAGTAGAATCCGAGAGAGTAATCCCTGCATAAACCTTTTCATATTATTTCTCCTATTTATCAACTCATGATAGATAGTGACTGCTTAACAATCGCCTGAGGCGATTGTTCACCCTGACGGGCGGAGTCGCTGCTCTCCTGCATCCAATCTTCCTTCGGAAGAATGTCGAATCAGAGGGTTCTCATCAAATCATCTCGCACCACGAGAAATAAAAAAAGCCCCACGAAGGGGGCTTTTTTCTACTGGCGGTGGTTGTAGTCTGCTGCTAAGCAGTCTCATTAAAAATTCCCTGATAACTGGGATAATACAGGGAATTTTGACGAGATTTTAACCTCGTAATCTAAAATATCCGGACAAAAGCCAATGCTTATGCGTGTTTCGAGGCTCTCTTATAAATTTTGGTGGAAATTAACAGGGAATTATCAGGGAAGTCGGCCATATCAATATCTAATGACTCAACGGGGGCATTGCCTTCGGGGGGCAGAGATCGTGAGTTCGAATTTCGCTACCTCGACCAATTTATACTGACACTCATTGAGACTCACGCAGCTCAAATACCCAAATAGTTGCGCTACTTGTTTTGGGATTTCGATCAGCATCACCGAGGTTATACTCTCCTAATCCTTCAGAGTCGCCGGTAGAGACTGCGACATACTGCTTACTTTCGACCATATAGCTAATTGGTCCACCCGCAGGAACACCATTGAGACGTGTTCGCCAGAGCTCCCTTCCATCAGTTTGTGCATAAGCAGAAAAAAATCTGTCTCGCGCACCGGAAAATATCAGATCACCCGCTGTCGCCAGCAGACTGGTGCTTAGCTCTGGGCGTTTACGAATTGACCAAAGTATTTTTCGAGTTTTTATATCAATGGCACGCAAGCCACCAAAGTTTCCGTCACTATCGGTTCGTGGGTACGGTTTTTGCCCAAAATGTCCGTGAGGTGTATCGCCGGGTAACATTGGCGATCGAATTTTCATGCACGCCTCTCTCACGGTCGTAAATAAAGTGTTCGTATTCTTGTTGTATGAAGTTGCCTGCCAATTGCGGTTCCCAAGTGAGTCAGGGCAAACAAAGCGAGTATTGTTTTTCACGGGATAAACATCATTGGCGATTTTTTTATCGCCAGTTAAGGGATCGATATTGGAGATGACGTTCTGCAATCCCAAATCAATTGAAAACAGGTACTTTCCGTTATCGATCTGCATCGCTTCAAAAATACCCTGCTTACCGCCAGTGATAACAACATTCTTATCTTTCCCTTTTATTGACAATGTCGTTAGCGTTCTTTCAAAGGCCCAATCATAATTCCACTGATCGTTGGGTAGATGTTGAAAATACCAGACAAGTTTGCCTGTATTGATATCAAGAGCAAGGGTGGAATTGGTGTAAAGACCATCGTTATTAATACTACCTTCAGCCTGGTCACTTAACAGTTGCGGCCGATAGGTATTGCCGGTTCCAAAAAAAACTAATTCTTGCTCTGAATCATAACTTGGCGGAATCCAGATACTGGCACCCTGGCGTTTTTCCGCAGCAGCCCCATTCCAGGTATTTCCCGCTTCACCTTTTTGTGCAATGGTATAAAAACGCCATACTTCATCACCTGTGTGAACATCGAGCGCCGAAATATAGTTTAGTCCCGGGCCGCTGGCGGTGGTCGTTCCGATTAATACTTTCTCTTTGGCAATCAGAGGTCCGCCTGAATACCAGAAACCATCGCTTTCAAGAACATTTTTATCCCAGCTGACTTTGCCGCTTTTGGCATCGAGCGCGACAATGTGACCATCATCAGTGGTAAGAATGACCTTATTCAAATACAGCGCGATGGCTCGCGGGCCAAAAGTCCTTGGCGTACTCGAATTCAGGTTCCTTTTATAGCGCCAGAGTATGTCCCCTGTCTTTGCATTAAATGCATAAACGAGACTGCCTGCTCCATACATATACAAAACGCCATCATGTACTAAAGGTGTCGATATATTTCGGCCAGGGGGCATTGACCAAGCCCAGGCGACTTTCAGATCAGCAACAGTCTCTACATTAATTTTCTTTAGGGGGCTGAAACCCTTTGCATCGTAGGTTCTACGCCACATCAGCCAATCTTCGGCGGGCGCCATCTCGAGCATTTCGGTACTCACACTTGAGAGGCTGTCTAGTGGGTTAGTCCGTGGATTAGGATCAGGAGGAATAGTAACAATATCAGCAGATACGCGACCACTCGCAGGTACAGGTAATAGTGCGTGTTTGTACTCACTGTCTGCAGATAAAACTTCTATATCTCCCTCTGGAAAGCCACTCTTATGGAACATATAGGCCAGAACCTGAGAGTACTCTTTCAAACTGAGTGCTCCCGGTGCACCCTGAGGCATATCTGATTCAAGATACTTTAATAACTCAGCAACCGTTCGGCCTCCCCACGTGCTGTAGAAAACATCACCGGCGATTGGTACTGAAGATCCATCGTTCAAGTTTTCTCCATGACAAGACTGGCAGGATTTTTCGTAGACTGCTTTACCTAGTGTCGCTTGTTCAGATGTGTAGTTGGGAAAGTCATTGGCAGCAAGGTTTACCTGAAACGAGAAGACAATAACAAACTTCAAACCAGCTTGAAGAACATTTTTCATGTGCCTATTTAGTCGGTACTCAAGCTGCTGCAAAACCGCCATCAATGACAATACAGTCAGCAGTATGGTAACTTATGAAAATCTCGACTTAGGTAGACAGTTTATACTGTTATTGAGCTATAAAGGAGTCGAGTATAATGAATCGAAGAGCAGAGCATGACATAGCCACCGATGCCGGCGTTTGCGATACAACCATCGATTCTGCCAAACTTTTCAATAGCCTCTGCAAAGGCCGTTTCAACCGCATCTCGATCCGTTACATCACATATCGCAGCATGCACTTTGCCACCAAGGTTTCTAAGAGTTTGTTCTGCATTTTTAGTTTTTTCCGGATTACGACCCCAGATACTTACGGCACAGCCGGCCTCAACCAACGCCTGCGCTATAGCCAGTCCGATTCCACCATTACCACCGGTGATTACCGCGGCTTTACCGCTTAAATCAAATAAATTTTTCATTAAATCAGATAGCCCCCATCAACTGTGATGCAACTACCCGTGGCAAAACTTGATGCATCAGAAACAAGATAGAGGATAGTGCCAGCCATTTCCGATGGTTGGGCATAGCGTCGTAATGGAATTTGTTTAAGCCAGACATTAAGCACTTCTTCATTACCGGTTAATGCACCTGCAAATTTAGTGTCGGTCAACCCGGGCAATAGCGCGTTGACGCGAATATTATCCGGACCGCATTCAAGGGCAAATGATTTTGTCATGCCGATGATCGCACTTTTGCTTATGGAGTAAATTCCCTGTTTGTCCCCTGGTCTAACACCATTGACCGATGCGACATTGACAATGGCTCCGCCATTTCCTTGCATCAACTTGCAGGCATTTGATGACATGTAAAAGTAACCGCGAATGTTCACATCCACTGTTTTCTGAAACGCCCTCAGGTCAGTATCTACTATGTGTCCGTAGTAAGGGTTTGCAGCCGCGTTATTGACTAGTATGTCCAGCTTGCCATGTTCTTGCTGAATATATTGGTAAATAGCTTCTATTTGTTCAAGCTCACCAATATGGCATGCAAAGGCGGAAGCCTGACCTCCGTTCGCTCTGATTGATTCAGCTACTTTTTCACACGCATCCTGTTTACGGCTTGAAACGATTACATGGGCACCCTGATCCGCTAATAACCTGGCAACCTCTTCTCCGATACCGCGGCTGGCACCGGTGACCAGAGCAAGCCTTCCAGTTAAATCAAATAGTGTTGTTGTCATATCTTTTACCCTTAAGTAAATTAAGTTTTCCCTTACAGGATCAATTCAACTGCTGAGCCCGCCAGAGGGGCAACGAGTTTCCCCAATTGCAGCGCTTTTTCATTAGAGGCGTTGCCATCGATCCCCCGTTTATAAACCCCTTGAAGAATGGAGGCCATTCGAAAGAAACTGAACGCAAGATAAAAGGGCCAATTAACAATCTCAGGAATGTTTCTTGATTCACAATATTGTTGAACTACAGCTTGTTCTTCTGGCACACCCAGTGCCAGTCGATCTTTCCCGGCCAGCCCTTTGACATCACCTTCTGCGGGTAGACGCAAACACATGCAGTAGTAAGCCAGATCGGACAAAGGATGTCCCAGAGTAGAAAGCTCCCAGTCGAGCACTGCCAAAGCCCGAGCTTCTCGCTTGTCAAAGATGATATTGTCAAATCGATAATCACCGTGAATCAGGCTGACCTCGCCATCATCCTCTGGCAGGTTTGTCGGCAGCCAGTCCATTAAAGCATTCATATTCTTTATGGTTGAGGTCTCAGAAGATTGATACTGCTTTGTCCAACGACTGATCTGTCGTTCAAAATAATTCCCGGGCCGGCCATAGTCTCCTAAGCCAGCGGCATCAATATCAACAGTATGTATTGCTGCAAGGGTTCGAATAAGCTCGCGGTGATAACTTAAGCGCTCTTCTTTTTCGAGTTCAGGCAAGGCGGGATCCCAGAATATCCGTCCTTCCTCGTAACTCATGACATAAAACATGCTGCCACTGACAGTTTCATCCTCACAAAGATGAAGTGCATGGGCAACGGGAACATCAGTTTCTGCCAGAGCCTGTATGACTCTGAATTCCCGATCTACCGCGTGGGCTGATTTCAGTAGCAAACCGGGTGGCTTACTGCGTAGAACGTAATTGCCACTCTCAGCTTTTAGCAAATATGTCGGGTTTGATTGCCCACCACTGAATTTTTCCGCATTCTCAAGACCCTCAAATCCATCAATTTCGGATTCAAGATAAGCACCGAGTTTTGTTACATCAAGAGTTTCGAGCGACATTAGTCCGCCTCAGCAAAACGCTGAATGATTTGTTTACCCAAAGACATCATATGGACCTGATCAGGCCCATCCGCAAGACGGATCTGGCGGGCATAGTTATAAGCCTCGGCGAGACAGAAATCCTCTGTGAGGCCGGCACCACCATGCATTTGAATAGCGTCATCAATAACCTGACAAGCCATTCGTGGCGCGGTTATTTTTATTGCAGCAATAAGATCCCTGGCAACTTTATTGCCGTATTTATCCATCCTTTCTGCCGCCATTAAGGTTAGCAGTCGCGCCTGTTCAATGTTGCAAAATGCAATCGCAATATCCTCACGAACAGATTGATGTTGACTCAACTTTTTCCCAAATGTTGAACGCGACTCCACTCTTTTACACGCGAGTTCGAGTGCGCGTTGAGCACAACCTATGAGTCGCATACAGTGATGGATACGCCCGGGACCAAGGCGACCCTGTGCAATTTCAAACCCTCGACCCTCACCTAATAAAATATTACTCGCCGGTACTCTCACATTCTCAAATTCAATCTCTGCTTCACCGTAAGGCGCATCGTCAAAACCAAAAGTCTTCACAGAGCGCACTATAGTTACTCCCTTAGTCTTCTTCGGTACCAAAATCATAGATTGCTGCTTATGACGATTGGTGTTATCCGGATCGGTCTTACCCATCACGATAAGAATGTCACAATTCTCTCGCATAGCGCCGGTTGTGTACCATTTGCGCCCGTTCACTACATAGTCCTCACCCTCCCTGACAATGGAGCAGGAAATATTTGTGGCGTCCGAAGATGCTTTATTTGGCTCAGTCATAGCGAAACCTGAGCGAATTTTTCCTTCCAATAACGGGGTGAGCCAGGCGTTTTTCTGCTCGTCAGAGCCATACATTAATAAGGTTTCCATATTGCCGCTATCTGGTGCCTGGCAATTGAAAACTTCCGATGCCCATAACACCCGCCCCATGATTTCTGCCAACGGAGCATATTCCAGGTTAGTTAAAGCATCACCGCCAGAGTGGGCCTTTGGTAAAAAGAGATTCCATAGCCCTGCTGCCTGCGCCTTTGGTTTTAGCTCTTCTATTATCGGCGGCGTTATCCAGGGATTTTCCGTGGTCGCCATGTACTCCCGATAATTTTCTTCTGCCGGGTAAATATGTTCATCCATAAAACCACCAAGTTGCTTTTGCAAGCCCTGTACTTTTTCTGAGTATTCAAAATCCACCTGTTAATCCTCGCTAATTATCCGTAGGTAATAAGTTCCGCTCGCTGAGTACCCTGCAAATGCGGGATAGCATTAAATTCGTGTAAATGCATTTTTTCCTTATTATAAAAAAAATGACTGATTCCTGAGTTCCTGGTCTGCAGGTTTAGATCTATCACTTTTTCGGCGGATGCATCCAGCACCAGTCCAATAAAAGCACTGATAGGACCACCAGAACTCATTACCAATACCCTGCTGCCTGAGTTAGTCGATTGTTTGAGGAGATCTATTTCTTTCTGAATACGTTCCTGGTATTCCTGCCAGGTCTCCGGCACACCCGGTAATCCTACTTCCTGCCAAACTCTCAATACTTGAGCCAAAAGCCGATAAAATTGCTTTTTGTCCCCATTCTCCCATGAACTAGTTTGGTAAAGCTCATCCTCCGGGTATTGTCTACCGTATGCTGCAACCAAAGCGGCGAAATCATATTCATTAAAGCCCGGGCAAATTTTATAATCCAGAAAACTTTCATCTTCCATCGCTCTGGCCATACCCTCCAGAGTTTGCTTGTGCCTGTGCATATCGCCACTGACAACCTGATCGAAGCTTATATTTCTTTCGCGAAAATATTCACCTAAATATATCGCCTGTTGCTGCCCGGTTTCTGAAAGCCGGTCATAATCTTCCGTGGCAAAGCTGGCCTGAGCATGACGGACTAGATAGAGTTCTGGCATATTCCATCAGCTAACATGCAAATGCTTCTTCAGGCATATCCAGACATGTTGTGTCTAGACTACATAGTAACTCCGCCTGCGTTTTAATTTTTGGCAGATCAAAACGGAAAAAATACTGGCAGGCCTGGATCTTGCCATGATAGAAACTCTGATCAGCCTCATACGCGTTAGTCATACTTTTTGTTGCGACGTCAGCCTGTTTTAACCAGAGCCAGGCAATAACAAGATTACTGAACATATCAAAGTAAGTTGAAGAATTGGCAAGAAAGACATTGGATCCACTAGCTGCGACGGCAGCAACAAGTGCTTCGGTCGTTTTGATAACGATATCTTTGGATTCAATAAGACTAGTCACATACTCAGCCAGACTCTCTTCATTTGAAGCGTCTGCGATTGTTTTATCAATTTCTGCAATGAATAATTTCAATCCTTTCCCATCATTGATAAGCACTTTGCGTCCGAGCAAGTCAATCCCATGAATACCGTTTGTGCCCTCATGAATCATGTTCAAGCGGTTGTCCCGATATAAACGTTCTACCGGGTAATCCTGTGTGTAACCATAGCCACCCAATATCTGGATGGCATGCTTATTCGCTTCAAGACACCATTCTGAAGGCCAGGCTTTAACAACTGGTATCAATAAATCCAGCAATAGATGAGCATCTTCCCTGGCACTTGCATCAGGATGCGTTTTTTCATCATCCACTAAAGATGAAGCATATAGGCAAAGTGCTAGTGAGCCTTCCGAATAAGCTTTTTGTGCTAGCAACATTCGTTTCACATCGCTGTGTTGAATAATGGGAATCATTTTATTGTTTGGATCTTTATTATCCGGTGCACGCCCCTGAGTACGTTCTCGCGCATAGTCCAGGGAATACAGGTAACCGGCGTACCCACAGCAGGCCGCAGCCAAACCGACCGCTATTCTCGCTTCATTCATCATATGAAACATGTATTCCAATCCACGATGTGGCTCACCAACGAGGTAACCAGTACATTGTTTGTTCTCGCCGAAATTCAAAAGACAGTTGGGCGTAATTCGCTGGCCCATCTTGTGATTCAATCCGGCCAGTGCGACATCGTTATCCTCACCAATACTGCCATCTTCGTTTAAGCGATATCGCGGTACAATAAACAGTGAGATACCTTTAACACCTGCCGGACCGCCGGGAATCTTTGCCAGCACAAGATGGACAATATTGTCATTCAGCTCATGTTCTCCACCGGTGATCCACATTTTGTTTCCGCTAATACTGTAGTTACCGTCATCCTGTTTCTCTGCTTTTGTACGAATATCAGTTAGAGCAGATCCGGCATGTGGTTCAGACAAACACATGGTGCCATAAAAATGACCTGTCAGAAGACGCGGTAAAAAATTCGTCTTTTGTTCCTCATCGCCATAGACATTAATTAAGTTCGCGACACCAATAGTCAACATAGGCAAACCACAGAGACCGACATTTGCGGCCTGAAAAAATGACATACAGGCATTGCTTACTGTGGAAGGTAGTTGTAATCCGCCATACTCATTATCAAGACTGGCAGCAATAAAGCCGGCTTCACATAAATTATCCATGGCCGCTTTCGAACCTTCAGCCATCTCTACTTTACCGTCAATAAGCTCTGCCATATTCTTGTCACCGGATTCGGCGCAGGTGACAAAATGATCGTTGGCTATTTGTTCGGCAGTATCCAGCATGGGTGAAAATATATCTTTATCATGCTCGGAAAAATAATCACGCTCACATAATTTTTCCACGTCTAGAAATTCATATAAGAGAAAATCTATATCTCTTCTGCTTATGATGTTCGTCATTTACTCGTTCTTCTTTCGTTAAGGTTTTTAATTATTTTCAGGCGACTTCAAATAAGCCCGCCGCTCCCATACCACCACCGACGCACATGGTACAGACGATGTACTTTGCGCCACGGCGCTTACCTTCTATCAGGGCATGGCCAACCATACGATTACCGGACATCCCATAAGGATGACCAATGGAAATAGCACCACCGTTTACGTTAAGTATTTCGTTTGGAATGCCCAGTTGCTCACGACAGTAGATGACCTGTACAGCAAATGCCTCATTCAGTTCCCACAGCCCGATGTCATCCATCTTCAGACCACTACGCTCAAGCAGTTTTGGTACCGCATAAACAGGGCCAATACCCATTTCATCCGGTTCCAGACCAGCCACTGCCAGTCCACGGTAGATTCCAAGGGGCTGTAGATTCTTCTGCTCCGCCAGTTTGCTATCCATAACGACGCAGGCCGAAGCACCATCGGATAACTGGCTGGCGTTACCAGCTGTGATACAACCGTTTTCAATCACGGGGTTCAGGTTTTGCAAGCTATCTAACGTTGTCTCTGTCCGATTGCCCTCGTCCTTCTGCAGAGTGACTTCTTCGAAGCTTACTTCCTTCGTTTCTTTATTCATCACACCTTTAACAGACGCCAGCGGCACAATCTCATCGTCAAACTTACCAGCTGCCTGTGCAGCATCGGTGCGTTGCTGACTCTGCAAAGCATATTCATCCTGCTGTTCCCGGCTTATGCCATAGCGCTCTGCAACAATCTCAGCTGTTTGTAACATCGGCATGTAAGCATGTTCACTTTCGGCAATGATATTTTCATCTTTAGCCTTACTCAACAGTTCGAAGGCATCGTTCTGTACCAGACTCACCGATTCCAGACCCGCTGCCACAACTATTGGCATGTTGTCACTGATCACCTGCTTTGCTGCTGTCGCAATCGACATCATTCCCGATGAACATTGCCGGTCGATGCTCATCGCGCTGACGCTGGCTGGCAAACCCGCCGCCAATGCACTCGTTCGACCAATGTTCCATCCGGTTGAGCCTGCCTGTAACGCGGTCCCCATGATGACATCATCGACTTCTTCGCCGTCAACACCTGCGCGCTGGACTGCTTCGCGAATTACGTGTCCACCCATTGTTGGCGCTATTGTTGAATGCGCCGCGAAATGCTTTACCTATTGGCGTTCGTGCTGTTGATACGATGACCGCTTCTTTCATTTTTTGTTTCCTGTTTCTTAGCTATTGTTGAGTTCAGCAAATGGTTTACCTTCCTTCACCAGACGTTCCAGTAAAGGTGCCGGAGTCCAGTACTGCGCACCGTGCTTTTCACTTAACTCAGTAATAGATTTATAAACCTTGTCCAGACCAATGGTATCAGCGTAGTACATTGGCCCACCACGAGTAGCTGGAAAGCCATAGCCGTAGATCCAGATAATGTCGATGTCGCCGGGTTTGCTGGCTATGCCTTCTTCAAGGATTAGGGCTGCTTCATTGATTAGTGGGTAAACCATACGTGCGACAATTTCTTCATCACTGATTTCGCGTCTGACAATACCAAAGTAGGAGGCTTTGTCCTCGAGGATTTTTTCTACCACCGGGTCGGATAATCGTTCCCGCGTTTCCTTGTTATAACTGTAGAACCCCTGACCGGTTTTTTGTCCGTATCGGCCCTTTTCAAACAAGTCGATAAAGGCCCAGCTATAGCGTTCATCATCCGGTACATCGTCACGTTCCTTTAGTACCTTGTAACAAACATCAATGCCAGCCAGGTCATAGACAGAACAGGGTCCCATGGCCATACCAAAATCCATCATGGCCTTGTCTATTTGTTCAGGCACTGCCCCTTCGAGCAACAACATCTGCATTTCCCGTCCATAAGGTTCGAACATTCGATTGCCAACAAAGCCAAAACAGACACCCACTAGCGCAGCTACCTTTTTTATTTTTACCGCCATAGCCATACTGCTAAGGATGACATCATCTGCCGTGTGTTTCCCTCGAACTACTTCCAATAAGCGCATCACGTTTGCAGGACTAAAGAAATGTAATCCGATGACATTCTCAGCTCGTGAAGTAACCGCCGCGATTTCATCAACGTCCAGAGTTGACGTGTTGGTAGCCAGAATCGCGTCCCGTTTACACACCTTGTTCAGTTCAGAAAACACAGCTTTTTTGATGTCCATGTTTTCAAATACGGCCTCAATGACCATATCCGCATCAGCTAGATCGGAGTAACTAAGCGTCGTGCTAATCCGGGCCATTCGCTCATCCAGCTCCTGCTGAGTCAGCTTTCCTCTTTTCATACTGCGTTCGTAGTTGCCACGAATAATGCCGAGACCTCGCTGCAAAGCTTCATCGCTGGTTTCCAGCAAAGTCACCGGAATACCAACATTGACAAAATTCATGGCAATGCCGCCGCCCATCGTGCCAGCACCAATCACAGCCACTGTTTCAATACTCCGTTGACCGGTATTCGCCGCGATGTCAGAAATGTTGTTGGTGTTTTTCTCAGCCTCGGCAACATGGGCCAGAGCCTTTTCTTCATTACTCATATTATTTATCACTCTGATTTATGTTTTGAATAGACCTCCTTATTCAGGGACTGCAAAAATCCCATCACAAAAAGCCTGAGTGATCTCACCATAGGGAGCACAAACGCCCATTTTTAATGGATTGTCTTGCGCACAGTCGTACACAGTCTTGGAATGCGAGTAATTGGCAAAACCCTGTGGCCCACCATGACAACCAATACCACTGGCACCTATACCACCGAAAGGCGCAGTCGGTTCAGCTGCCTGGAAACCAAACACATTAATACCCGCGCCACCTGAGACTATTGACTTTTTAAAGTTCTCTACGACTTCAGGCTCCCGTGCCATGGTAACCAGGTAGGAGGCTAGCGGACGTTCACGGCCATTAATATAGGCATAGGCTTCATCCAGAGTTTTGTATGTCTTAACTGGTGTTATCGGACCGAATGTTTCTTCACGCATAACCTGGAGATCATCGGAAGGATTGACCACGAGGTACATGGGAATTTGTCGACGCTCCGCATCCGGTTCCTCATCACTCAGATTTATGACTTCTGCACCGGCATTCTTTGCCTCATCCAGCGCCCCGATGATGCGATTGTAATGTCGTTCATTAATAATGCCGGTAACATCCGGATGACCAATGTAGCTTGGATAGGTTTGTTTCCAGACTTTCTTCGCTGTCTCCAGCCATTTTTCCAACAAATGTTCCGGTACCAGTGCGTAGTCAGGCGAGGTACAAATTTGCCCGCTCTTGCAGAATTTAAAACTAAGGTATTCCTGAATTAGCTGATCATCCACACCATCTTCAAGAAAAATACTCGGGTTCTTACCACCCAGTTCCAGAGTTACCGGTGTCAGGTTCTTTGCCGCCGCCTGCATAACCAGGCGACCGACCTGTGTATTGCCTGTGTAAGTTAGATGATCCCATTTCAATGTTGAAAAATATTCGGAGAACTCCACTCCACCTGTCACTACTGTTAGAACTTCGTCAGAAAAGTGTTTAGCCACGCTTTCCTGTATTAACTTTGCAGTGGCCGGAGCCATTTCCGACATCTTAACGATGATACGATTACCCGCCGCCAACATGTCACAGACCATAACCAGGGAACATTCAATGGGGAAATTCCACGGTGCAATATTTCCCATTACACCTTTTGGCATTTTTACGACCTGGCAGGTCGAAGATCCATGCACTACATCCAGTAGTGGGCGATCATCCGGTGCCATCCACTCTTCCAGATTTGCCATAGCAGACCGGCAGCGTCCAAGTACGCCACCCGTTTCAAACAGGTCACTCATAAATTCAGGGTGAGATTTAAAATCTTCGGACAGGGCATCACGAATTGGCTGACGCAGTTCCACCATCATCTTTTCCAGCGTTTGCAACCATTCCATACGTTGCTCATAGGAGGGATTATTGTCCTTTAGAAAAGCAGCTTTTTGTTTTGCGAACAGTGCGTCCAGTTCAGCGTTGGTAGTGTCGGCCATGTTATGTCTCCCGTGAAAAATTGGTGGCTTTTAAAGTCTTACAGTTAGCTAAGTAATGGATTTAAAATCGTACTTGTCGAGAACAACATTAACCTTTGCAATTACGATATTGATGTCCTCAACTGAGTGATAAAACGACAGGTATATATGGTTTGACGTCGGCAAGGTCAGGATCACACCTTCATTAATGAGTGCAAGAAAGAATAGCGACAGCACTTCAAGATCAAGACTTGCATAGCGTTCAAAACTTGCGTCTTCATCTGAAAGAAACATTTGCAGCATGGGGCCAAGCTGGTTGACGTGGCAGGGGATCCCGCGAGAAGCAAAAGCAGCGTGAATCCCACCCGCAAGCTGCTTGCCAATTTCATGCAGGTGCTGGTAAGCACCTTCAGCATCAAGCGCCTTGTAAGTGTTAATTGCCCCAATTCCGGCCGCAATAGCGGCAGTACCATCATTACCAGTGCCTGATTGAAATACTCGCGGTGTATCGGCCAACGCATGAGGGTCAACCACGCGCATAATTTCCTCTTTACCCGCGACCGCTGCTAATTTTTCACCCGCTCCCAGCGCTTTACCGAGGGTCGTCAAATCCGGTGTCACACCAAAATGACTTTGACCACCACCAAGGGACAGTCTAAAGCCCGTTATGACTTCATCAAATATCAGAACAATATTGTTTTTAGAAGTCAGCTCTCTTACCGTCTGCAGATAATCACTTGTACTGCCCCATAGCCCACCGGCATGCATAGCAGGGTCGAGAATAATTGCGGCCACGTCATCGTTTGTATTAATGATTTGTAGCAATTCTTCAATATCACCATAAGGTGATAACAGCGTGTTACTAGTAGTGGCTACGGGTACACCCGCACCAAAAGGATCGTTACTCGTACCCAGCCCTGTCAAGAACTGATCGTGCTGACCATGATAATGGCCGTAAAACTTAATGACCTTACTTTTCCCCGAATAGGCTCTGGCATAACGTACCGCCATGATGACCGCTTCCGTACCACTGTTTAGAAAACGAATACGTTCTGCACAGGGCACAGTTTCCTGAACCAGCTCAGCCGCATCGATGATTATTTCCGGGTTAACAACGAGAGGTCCTATATTTTTATATTTTTCTATTGAAGCAATAACCGCTGGATGCTTGTGCCCAAGCAGCAAGGGCCCGTTACAAAGAAAGCAATCGATATACTCATTATCGTCCACATCGTAAACACGCGAGCTTTTTCCGCCTTTTTCATAAATGGGATAGGGCTGAAAATAACGCAAATTACCTGTCGTGCCACCTGCAAGAGAATTACAGGCTCGTTTAAACAGTGACGCCGATGTTGGCGTACGTTTTTCATAATTAGCGAAAATGGAAGCCTGAATTTCTTTGAGCTTGTTCTGGCGGTTTGTAGCAGAATCGGACATTGGTTAATTGTTCCAGGTATCATCACGTTGATGAATTAAGCTGGTCTCACGCGGACCGCGTTCAAACACTTCGATTGTAATTCCACAACTGACATTTTCAGGCATGTAGGCCAACTTATCTCCATAAGGCTCCAGAACATGAAACTTCTTCTCTTCACTTAAAGGAGTGCCATTAATATTATTGAGCGTCACACCATTTGCTTTCAACTTGTCGTAATACGTACCCAAATCATCTACCTCCACGATCAATTCAGCGATATGGCCGTCACCCTTTTCCTCTAAATACTTCATCAAGGGGCCCGGTCCGACCGGTTGTATCAGTGCAAGCCAGAGACCATTCGCATCGATAAACGCGCCTTTCATACCACCAATAGATTCGTTAACAGCTGCATCGACCCCGAACTCCATTGGGTGTCGCTGCATGCCAAGTATATTCGTGTAAAAAGAGGCTGTACGCTCCAGGTCTTTAACGACAATCGCAATGCGATCAGTTCGTGGAGCGCTCATCTTTGATAATTTGATTTAGAAATATAGCGTATTATTTATGCACCATGTAATTGGTGCATTACGCTGGTTTCTTTCGGCCCTCTCTCGATTATCTCAATACTCAGGCCACGACTGACATCGGCAGGAAAATAGGCAATCTTGTCACCATGGGGCTGGAGCACGATGCATTTTTCATTCTCATCCAGTGGCTTTCCATCAAGCCCAACCATGTGCACACCCTTCGCTTTCACTTCATCAAAGTAAGCACCAATATCATCGACTTCCGCAATAAGCTCAGCGACATAGCCGTCCCCCTTTTCATTGAGAATATCCATTAGTGGACCCGGTCCGGTTGGCTGAAATAGTTCAAGAAAAACACTATTGGAATCAATGAAACAGGCCTTAAGCCCACCGATCCCTTCATTCGAATCGGCATCGATTTCAAACTTCATTGGGTGACGTTTCAATCCCATAACATCAGTATAGAAACTTGCTGTTTTTTCCAGATCAGCAACGACGATAGAAATGTGACTCATACGTGGTCCAGTGGGACTCTTGTATTCTTCTTCCCATTGCTTTTCACGAATATTAAGAAGATTTGTTTCGTCTTCCTTAATCAATTCATATATTTCAACAGTCGTACCGCAGGACGTGTCTGTCGACCAGTAGGCAATTCTCTGACCAGTTTCATGAGTGCCTTCTACGCCGGCCACACCTTCCTCAATCCTGCCACCATCTTCACCAAGCGGTGAACCATCCATGTTGAACATTGGGATGTTCCTGGCCCGCATATCTTCAAGTACCGCTTCGTAATTTTCTGGCTCAAAATTGATTTCGACAATGGCGCCGTCACCTACCTGGCGAAGAATATCCATACCCGGTCCTTCCGAAGTCGGTAATATCATTTCCAGCCAAAGACCATTGGCATCAACAAACACCGCATGCATGCCACCGACTGTCGGATCATCTTCGCTGACTTCCACCACCATGGGATGGCGTCGCCAGCCAACAATGTCAGTAAGAAAACTAACAGTTTTATCCATGTCTTCGACCCAAATAGCGGTATGGTCAAAGCGTAGTTTTTGCTTGCCTGCTGTATTTGTCATGTCTTTCCCCTAATTTCCGATTCAGCAAAACACGCTTAAGTATTTGATAAATCGTTATAAAAATTGAAACTCCGGCCTAAGCGAAAGGTCGAATTATTTGAATTGGATAAATTATAAGCCATTGGCCTATTATATATCAAGAAAGGATTAGAGGTTTTTAAAAATTGATTCTACTTTCTAATTTTTTTTCTAAATTAACAGTAGCTTATATTAATTCGACATTGATCTTTAAAAAACTATGCTATGGCCTATTTAATCTAATTTACTCAACGTATTGGTGAATGAAAAAACAAGCAGACTATCCGACCTGCTCTTCAACACATGCCCGGTAGGGTTTAAGTCCGAAGTAATACAGAGCGGCGGCTATCGGTATCGTGAAAAAGGCAGTTGAGGCCAGCGACAAATATAAACTCGCGTCGTCCTGATACAGATAATCTGTCAATAAGCCAACTAGTGTCGGCCCAAAACCAAGACCGATTATATTATTCACAAAAAGATAGAGTGCTGATATTTGTCCGCGCATTCTGTTGGGCACAACAATCTGCAAACCGGAAGGAATAATGCCATAGTGAAAACTTGTAAAAAACATCACACCCGCAAAAAGAGTAAAGGCCCAATTGGCGTCAGGCATAAGCGGAAACAGGATTGCAAAAGGCACAAGACAACATGCACCAATAAACACTGCCCGTAAATGCGCATCCTTGTAGCCCCGATGCATTAATGTATCTGCAAAGATACCACCGGAAATAATACCGGCACTTCCAAACACCAGTACGATTACCCCGGTAACAATGCCCGCATCACCAATTTTCCATTGATAAGTTCGATGAATAAACTCAGGAAACCAGGCAAAAACGCCATAGCCAAATAACGAAATAAATGAAATTCCGAGAATGTAAGGAACAAATGTTTGCCAGCGTGAAAACACGAATTGAATCACTTCGCGTAGTGGAATGCTGTTCTGGCCAGAACTTGCCCCCTGACGTGAGGGTTCTCGAATTGTGAGGGCCAGTAGTGCAAACAATACACCAGGCAAACCGACGACAATAAAGGCCAATTGCCAGGCTCGCAAAGTCCCAAGCAGCGGAATATGCAGAGGAGGTGTATTGCTGAGCCATTCGATAACCAGTCCGCCAACTACAAAAGCCATGCCAGCGCCGAGATAGATACCTGTACCGTACACACTAATCGCTTTACCGAGTTTCTCCTTCGGAAAATAATCAGAAATCAGTGAGTAAGCTGCTGGGGAAAGCGCTGCCTCGCCAACGCCAACGCCCATACGCGTGATGAACAACTGCCAAAACTGACGGGCAAAGCCACATAATGTGGTCATCAAACTCCAGAAGAGAATCCCGACAACAACCAGGTTTCGACGGCTGTGATTATCAGCATAGCGCCCCAATGGGATTCCCATTAAGGTATAAAACACGGCAAACGAGAAACCACTGAGTAAACTGAAACCGGTATCACTGATTCCGAGATCGCGTCTTATCGGCCCGACCATCAGCGAAAGGATCTGTCGATCGACAAAAGAAAAGGTATAAGCCAACATTAACACAGCTACGACATACCAGGCGTAGAGTAAGGAGTCAGCTGAATGTTTAACTGCTTTCAAGGAATAGGATCTCCATTCAGCTCCGATTAACAAATAGACTAATTTACATCGAATATAATTTGATCTCAGGTTTCTGCTCGAACCTGATAAACATACAAACCACAACAATAGAAAAAACCGAGTGCAATTTTACCTGACAAGAATTTATTCCTGGATTAAGGGGAGCTCAGGTAGCAGATGAGATCACTACGATCTTCACTTTTCTTGAGCCCAGCAAAAGCCATCCGTATGCCGGGATAATACTCCAATGGGGACTCGAGAAAAGCATCAAGCCGTTCCTGTGTCCATGTATCTTCAGATTTACGCAGTTTTCTGGAGAATTTAAACCCCTCGACTTTCCCCACAGCTCGACCCATTATCTGATATAGATTAGGTCCGGCCAGATGTTCAGCACCCGAATCAAAGGAATGACAAATCGCGCATTTTTGAAATATTTTCTTGCCGCGTTCAAGATCACATGTCGCATTACTGGCATCTTCGCCGCCCGCAAAAAGAGGCATGCTAATCATCATGCCAAGTGCAAATACTTTTATACAGATTCGCTGGCTGAGTACATTTTTCACCATCGGTATTACCCCAGAAACTCTTTCACTTCTTTTCCAGTGCGCAATCCGCTTTCTACTGCACCATCTATAAACTCATGCCAGCCATTCGCGGTAAAAGCACCACCAAAGAATAGACGACCCTGCGGTGTTTGCATATCAGGTATACGGCTTAATTGTCCGACACGATATGCGGGCCAGGCACCCATTGCATAAGGATCGGAATTCCAGTCCCAGGCTGCAGACCCCAGTACCTCAACGCCCGGAAACAGACTTTGTATCGCGTTTTCGACCGCGTCGTCATCATTTAGATCCATAATAGAACTACGGGCAACCGTGATTGACAGGATCGTACCTAGTTCATCGCCATAATCGTGGGTCTGGACCCAGTTAAAGGGATGATTCTCATCACAAAATGCAAATACTCGTCCAATATTCTGCTTCAGGTGAATATATATTTTCGCGCCCTTACTCAGCTGCCCTTCGTTTACGAAAGCTTGTTTTTCCTTCGTCAATGCCGGTGCAAATTCGAGGTTCTTGTAAGTGTTGAGCGGCACAGTAATTACTACGGCGGCGGCACTGATGATTTCATCGTCTTCAGTAACAACCTTGATGTCATCTGTTTCCTGTTCAATTCGGTAGATAGGCGTTGCCAGACGCAATTTTGCCCCACTGTCTTCAATCATTTTTGTTATTAAACCCATGGTACCGGTCTCAATACGATAATGTGTTTCCGCATCGGCGAAAGCATCATAATTCCACGCACCACAGGCATAAATTTTCAGCATGCCGGCCAAACCAAATTTGTCAGTGGTATCACCACCGTACAAGGTCATAAAACTATTCAGCTGCACACGCTGATCTTCAGTTATATCCAGAGTCTTGATTCGATCACGAACTGATAGTTTATCCAGTTCTTTTACTTTCGGGTTATGCAGGGGTTGATAGGGGCGGGGAAACATTTCCCATACATCATGATTAAATTTTTCAAAAGCATCACGGATATTGGTCAGGAATTTATCCGGGTCAATATTTTTAACAGTCCCATCATTTTTCATTATTTTGGTCATTTCAAGACCTGTGAAAGGGTCTTCGACGACACCGAGACCATAGCGCTGCATTTCAGCCCAGACGTGAGGTTGTAACCAGTGCACCCAGGCACCGCCATATTCGATATCCTGTCCTGCAAACTTCGATGTATAACATCGCCCCCCCAGTCGTGAACGAGCTTCCAGAATCAAGATCTTGTAGCCCTGAAGACCGAGTTCTCTGGCCGCCGTCGCACCGGCAAAACCACCGCCCACAACGATGACGTCGTAATCGTGCTTTGTGTTACGAGCCGTGATATCGGATTTTCGCGATGAGGAAGCCGATGAAACTGCCAGAGGGGTGGCAGCGGCCAATGTTGCAGCGCCAGCCAGAAAGTCTCGTCGCTTCACGCCTGTGGATACCTTTTTACTCATATATGATCACCTTGATATGTGAGTGTGGGCTAGATGGTGATTGTACCCATAACAAATATTGTTTGTGTACATATAATATCATAGTAAAGGCCGTTTACAAGCTGACCAAGCTATTATGGACATGATCGATATATGACTTGGATTTATTCTGGCAGTTTGATACTATTTCGTTCGTATACATACAATTCATGACTGGCCTGTAATTTGAATTATGATGAAATTCCTTAATATTCAAACAAATCGGCGTTGTCTCACGGCAGCCTTACTGCTTCTTTTTCCTCTTTTATGTAGCGCCGAGCTAAAACCTGATCCAATGCATCAGGTTCTAACATTACCGGATAAACCTCATCCTCACTGGGTATGGGTCGCTGACATCAGCGCTGCAAGTTATTTCCCGGGTAAAGCCTACCTTATGGATGCAGATAAAGCTGATATGCTTGGAATGATTACCATGGGGTATGGTTTAAGCCCCATCGCCTTACCAGCAGATGGTAGTGCAGTGTACACACTCGAACGCCATTACGAACGAACAAGTCGAGGTAAAGTTACCGACGTCGTCGGCATTTACAATGGTGTGACACTGCAACTTGAAAAAGAAATTATCATTCCAGCAAAGAAAATCTCTGCAGTTCCCTATCTTTCTAACGTCGGCTTAAGCGACGATGATCGATTCCTGCTCATATATAACTTTACTCCGGCACAATCTATCAGTGTCGTCGACATGCACAAACGTGAATTCGTAAAAGAAATTTCAACCCCCGGATGCGGTCTGGTACTTCCTTCCGGCAACCGGCGCTTTCTAATGCTGTGCAGTGATAGTTCAATTCTTGATGTCACATTTTCGGATGACCTTGAGCAGGTAACTCAGAAGCGAGGCAAAAAACTCTTCCAATCCAACGATGACTTTCTGACCGAAAAACCGGTTCGCTATGGTGACGAGTGGTTGTTTGTATCCAAGTCATCCTTTATTTATCCGGTCAATGTTTCCTCTGACAAAATCAGTGTTGGCGATAGATGGTCTCTTACCACTGAGAAAGAACGGACAGACAACTGGCGTATTGGTGGCCAACAGCATCTTGCAATCCATCATCAGAACGGACAGTTATTCGCTCTTTTTCATCAAGGCGGTCCTGAATCTCATAAAGACCCCGGTGATCAAGTTTGGGTTTATGATGTGGCGAGTAAAAAGAAAACAAAGGAAATTAAACTGAAAAATATCGCCAGTGCGATTCAAGTCAGCCAAGATGATAATCCCTTATTGTTTTCTCTTTTCCTTGTCTACCCGACACTGGACATCCATGATGCAAGCTCCGGTGAGTTTGTTCGAAGTATTAATGAAGTGGGTAGCACTCCCATGTTATTGCAAACACCAGTATTGAAATAAGGAGAGCACCCTTGAATAAGAAGAACATTCTGGATAAGTGGATTGAAGGCTATTCTCGTCGGATTGCCAACGTCACTTCGCGGCGTAGTTTTATCACTCGTCTTGGGACCGTGATGGTAGGAATGGCTGGTATTCCCCTGCTGCCTGTCGCCCGTGCGGCTGGCGGTGATAAACCAATGGATGCCGATCCTGGGGATCCTAAAAGTTGTGACTACTGGCGCTATTGTGCCATCGACGGCTATTTATGTTCCTGCTGTGGAGGAAGCGTCACCGCATGTCCGCCGGGAACCCAAACGTCGTCCATTACCTGGATAGGTACCTGTCGAAATCCGGCTGACAACAAGGATTACATTATCTCCTACAATGACTGCTGTGGTAGTGCCGCCTGTGCCCGCTGTTTCTGTCACAGTAATCAGGGCGACACGCCCACCTACATGCCATTTCGCTCTAATGATATTAACTGGTGTCTCGGAGAAGCTTACAATTGTTCAACCGCAGTTATCCTGGGCGTGGCAACATCCTGAGCCCTTGTCATATTCAGGATCAATAAATAATGGCTCACCCGCCATCCACATAAGTCCATGCTGTTAACGGATTGATCTTATGGCAGCCGATATTCTTTCTTTAAAAGGTAAAATTGCACTTATCACCGGCGCGAGTCGCGGTATAGGCGAAGCCACGGCAAAACTATTTGCCGAGCACGGGGCACACGTCATTGTTTCCAGTCGTAAAATTGATAGTTGTCAGGCTGTAGCTGATGAAATCAATCATAAGGGTGGCAGTGCTGAAGCCTACGCCTGTCACATCGGAAATATGGAGGATATAGAGTCAATATTCTCATACATCGACGATAGTCATAAGCATATTGATATCCTGGTAAACAACGCGGCTGTCTCACCTTACTATGGCGACATACTTGGCACTGAAGCCGCGGCCCTGGAAAAGACCTTCGATGTAAATACACGCGGTGCCTTCTATATGACACTCAATGCCGCTAATCGAATGAAACTAATTAAGGGCGGTAGTATTGTCACTCTCTCTTCTGTCGCCGGGGTGCGTCCCACTCTATTTCAAGGTGCCTATTCAATGTCTAAGGCGGCTGTACTAAATATGAGTCAGGCCTTTGCCAAAGAATGTGCGCAACATAATATTCGCTGCAATGTCGTGATTCCTGGCCTCACTGATACAAAACTAGCCAGCGCTCTTAGTCAGGATCCAGAAAAATATCAGGAATTATTAAATGAAATACCCCTGAAACGTATGGCTGATCCAGAAGAGATTGCAAATACCATTTTGTTTCTGGCATCCGATGCGTCTTCTTATATTACCGGTACCAGTATAACGGTAGATGGTGGTTTTCTTGGCGCCGGAGGTAAGTAATCAGGTTCTGAGCTTAGCGTAACTCGCGACGAAGTATTTTACCGCTAGGACTCTTGGGTAATTCATCCAGTATATCTACAAATGACGGGCGCTTGTAAGCAGCCAGTTTGTCCCGACAGAAATCGATAAGTTCCTTTTCATTTGTGTGCGTACTTGACTTGAGACTTACAAATGCTTTTACAGATTCTCCTCTGTATTCATCTGCTACACCGACCACCGCAACCTCGCGCACAGCAGAATGTTGATAAAGAGTATCTTCTACTTCTCGCGGCCAAACTTTATATCCGGAGGCGATAATCAGGTCTTTCTTACGGTCGATTAAATAGAGCCATCCCGCTTTATCCATAAAGCCAACATCACCAGTTCTAAGCTCGCCATCGACTATGGCATTTTTTGTCTCGACATCATTTTGCCAATAACCCTGAACGATACCCGGTGAGCGAATTGCTACCTCTCCTGTTTCACCTATTGGCACTGTATTACCCTGCTCATCAATGATGCGCATGTCGACACCGGTAAGCCGACTGACAGCGTTCCTGTTTCGGAGTCTATCGGGGTGTCACTGCCAAAGGGAGCAAGTACAGCTGTAGCGGTAGTCTCAGTCATTCCATAGGCAGGGTATATGCGAACCCCAAATTTGTTCTCATAGTCTTTCACAATCGCTGAAGAAATTGGTGCACCACCACTATGTAGTTTTGAGAGCGAAGAAAGATCAAATTTTTGAACCTCCGGCGTGTTCATAAATGCAGAGAACGCAGTGATTGCGCCAGCAGTATAATTAGCCTGATGGTACTCAATTAGTTCGGCTGCGGTAAGCGTGTCAAAACGATAGAACAGAATTAAGGCTGAGGGTCCGATAAAAGATGTCGTCACACAAACGATAAGACCTGTTGCATGAAACAGGGGAGCAATTGCCAATATCGTACTGTCATCACCTAAATCTATCCATTGCTGAAGTAACTCAGAGTTAAATACAATGTTCTCATGCGACACCATCGCGCCTTTGGCAGGCCCGGTGGTGCCAGAGGTATATGTTAACAGGGCAAGATCTTCTCCCTTCAAACTTATACCTTGGCCCTGTTTATTCTTATACGTTTTTATTATGTCGAGGAAATCTAAGGCATCTGATGTTGGTTGACGCTCAATGCCACGCAGTAAATCAGGTATCGCTTCCTCAAGAAAATCAAGTTCTGATGTCGTAATTACCTGTTGAACGGCAGTATCATTAAGTAACTCTTTCACCACCTTTTGATAAAGCGATTCTATTGTTACTAGTAGTTTCGCGCCAGAATCATTAAGAATATGGGTGACTTCATTTCGTTGATACATGGGGTTTACGGACACCATCACCGCCCCTACTTTCCACGTAGCTAGCAGGGTCAGAACGAACTGAGGCATGTTTTGCAGGTATACGGCTATTCTGTCTCCACGCTGGAGACCAAGCTCGATGAAATATGCCGCCAGACTGTTACTCATTTCATCTACTTGTCTTAGCGTCAGCGTTGAATGGAAGTAATGTATCAATGCTCTGTCGGGGCAACGTTCACAAGCTCCCTCGAACATCTGCAGTGCATTCTCGAATTGGCTTGAAATTGTTTGCGGCAGGTTTGCATATTCTGTCAGCCAGGGTTTGTCTTTATAGGAAATCATTGATGTCTTCTTACGCACACTGCAGTTGCAAGGAACCCGACTGACTCGTTGGCATAGAGATAATGTCGGTATTATCAGGAATGCAAATATAGTGATTCTGTAAAAATAGAAACGCACTGGTAATCACGCCATTTTCTATAAACTCAGCCGCTACTTGTCTACCGTTGTTTAACGCGCCCCTGAATTCTTCTTCCTCTAACATTCCTACATCTGTGCATACCTGCAATTGTCCCAAATCCGAATCTGGATCTATTTCACAGGCGGGCTGTGTTTTTATTTTTTCACTTTCAACTCTTACCGCGCTTGCAATCAAGGTTGCTGCGGCATCAGCAATAGCTGCATTCCCCGCTAAAACTGTCACTGAATCTGCAATTCCTAGTGAAAAAGAACGTCCATGCCGACCGGAGGTCGCGACACCACCAACGTGAGTATTGTTTCCAATATTTACTGTAAAAGGAGAACGTTCTGAAAAATGTTTTCGTACAGGTTGTGGCACGACTTCAATGCGAAATTTCTCCCCAACATCTTTCCACAGTGCAATATCTCCTCCATTATTTACAAATACTTTTTTCAGGCCATTACAATCGTTAAGCATCACCTTGAGAATTTCATCCGCCACACTACCTGCAACAGCGGCCATAGGCGTGATAAAATATTCGGGAAATAATGCCGTTGCCTCCCACATACGCAGAGCTACTGATAAACCAGGTTTTGAAGATAATGTCGTTTGGCTACGGAGTAGAGGCAATTCACTGACTAACTCGAAAAGTACACTCTGAAAACGCTGCTCTGCATTTGCGTAAGCAGTGTCGATTGCCGTCGGATCTCCTTCCGCCCTGATGACTAAATCTATCGGTCCCTGTTGCAGGTGTAAGCGATTTGCAGACAATCTGGCTGTACAAACACCCGAATTCATCGTAAGGCTCCCGACCCGCGCCAATTCACAATTGACTTAAATATGGAAGTTGTCCGTCGCACTATTCAAATTTCTTGCGAAATGGCCAGGGGTTATTTTCCTTCCATGGTTCCACTCTGGAGTCCGCAGTGGCGTTTTTCACTACATCACTTAGCTCGGCGACATGATCCATGTGGCCTCCACATTGTTCGTATAATTCAATTGGCAAAGTAAATTCTATCGGTGCAACAATCGCCGGGGTTGGGACATAACCAAACGCTTTATCCGGCAAGTCCAATACATTAACCAGTACGGTAATTCCCCCGCCCGGATAAACGAATACGGGAGCTCCTCCCATCGTTACATCGGTGGTGCGTGCCTCCACAGAACGCGTAATATTGATCGGGTTATTGGTGACGCCTGCCCGCAGCGAACCACCCGCACCAGCCATAAATAAAACGGTACACAGAGACGGCTCACAATTTTCACCGATTCGGTCAACGATTGTCTTTAGTTCAGTCGGAATTTCTTTTACCTGTATTTGCAGGTTGTCATCCAGTTCGCAATAAAAGGAATCTTCTCCAGTTGTTGTCGTCATCAATACGCGTAGACCCGGGCGGGCAATATCTTTGTCGATTTTCTTGATGATAGTCTGAGGGTCAGTGATTTCAGTTCCACCCCAACCTGTCCCCGGTTCGGATACCTGAAAGTAGCGTCCGGGGGTAGACTTGCGACCGATGATTTTAATCCCGGATGGGGGCATATCAAGATATTTGCCAGCCTGATGTTCTGTCAGCACGCCGGTAATATGATCATCTACGACAATCACCTCATCCACCAGCCCCTGAAATTGCTTTGCAAATATACCAATCGTGGCGGAACCACAGCCGACTCGCATACGTTTTTCCGGTTCGCCATTGATAACAGGTGCCTTGCCCGCCTGAATCACAACTGTTGCGCCACCTTCAATCGAGACTTCAATAGCTTCCTTGTCGCAGAGTTTCAAAAGCGCTTCACAGGTTTTAACGCCTTCCTTGCGCGTGCCGCCGGTTAGATGTCTGACTCCGCCTAGTGACAGCATCTGCGAGCCATATTGTGCTGTCGTGACATGACCAATATGTTCTCCGTCGCAATAAATCGCTGCGGTTTCCGGGCCAACAAAACGATCAGTATCGATTTTAACTACGACATTGCAATAGCTGAATATGCCTTCGGTTACAACCGTCACCGTGTCTACATCATCGTGCTGTTGCGAGACAATAAAGGGCGCAGGTTTATAATCCGGATAAGTGGTTCCGGCACCGATACCGGTTAAGAACTTATCACTGGATGATAACCAGTCACCATCCCAGTCTTCAGCCTTTTCGGCAAAGGGGACCAGCTTTTCCTGGCGCTCGGCAGCGCGCTCGGTAAGAGTCAGTGGATCCATACGAACCAGTAAACCGTCACTGTTACCGTAACGATCACAGGCTCCGGTTCGACCCGGTTTAATCCGACACAAGACGGGGCACGCGTTGCAGCGTATCGCGTCGTCTTTCTTTGGGTTTTTCTCGACATCGGTCGTCATGGATTTGCTCATATTGAAAAATTGGAGTTGAAGTCAGACTAATATTGTTTGTATACATACAAATATAGTCTGCAAAATAGACCGGGTCAAGCCTTATTCAGCAGTAAATTGGCAGCAAAATAAGCGCTGTATGATACTGGGCTTTATTGTACGAGCCTGTATGATAAGCTATTTGTATGTATACTTACATTTTATGGTCAGGGCATTTATCTAACTATTTCAGACGAAGGAAGGAAGTGAATAACCTTCGATAAGTTGAATCTATGAAAACTGAAAATAAAGCCAAACTACTGCTCTGGCGTTTTTGCTGCTTCGCAATAGTTGTGCTTTCAGTTCTGACTTTTACCCCATTAATTATCCCTGCCGGAACATTTGAACCCAGCCTGTTTGGTGTTCCTTTCACGCTATGGGCCGGTATGTTGATAGCTCTTGCTATGATTATTCTGACTATCATAGCGTCCATTGTGCACCCGGATAAATACGACAACGTCAACGAAACAGAATGACTTTCTGGTTACTGGTCATCGGCGGGGTTTATGGCGTCACACTTGTAGTCGCTACGATTAAAGCCAGACAAGCCTCTCATAATTCCGATGATTATGTGATGGCGGGTTCAAATGTCGGAGTCGTACTTGGGTTCCTGACATTTGGAGCGACGCTATTCAGCACTTTCACTCTGATGGGCATGCCCGATTTTTTTCGCACGCATGGTATTGGTGCCTGGATCTTTCTGGCAGTCTCCGACGCGGCAGTTGCTTTTGTGGTGCTGTGGTTTGGCTCAAAATTGAGGCGCCGAGTGAGTAGCAAAGATTTTAAGGGCATGGCCGGTCTGATGCGCGACTCTTACAAGACACCCTGGGCCGGCTATCTTTATTTCGCCACTATATTCATTTTTCTGACACCCTATGTCGCAATTCAGATTCGTGGAATCAGCATTTTTCTCAATGCCGCCTTTCCTCTGACCCTGCCAGACTGGGGCTGGGCCGCATCAATTGTTGTTGTCATGCTGATTTATAGCGAAATTGGTGGGCTCAAGGCAATTATTTATAGCGATGCCCTACAAGGTATTCTGCTTCTGGTCGTCACCTGGGTCATTGCCTATGGCTGCGTACAGAACTTTGGCAGCATCCAGTTAATGTTCGACTCTGTACGTGAGGTAAACCCTGCCCTGTTGTCAACACCGGGACCAAAGGGTTTGTTTAACACGCAATTTTTACTGGCTTCTTTTCTGGTAATTCTTTTTTTGCCCCTGACTCAACCTCAACTCGCTACGCGTATGATTATTATGCGCGACATGCAGAGCATGCAGCAGATGGCGATAGCTCTAGGGATATTCGCCATCGCAGTGATTCTGCCCACGGTGGCGATTGGAATGTACGGTGCTGTCCATTATGCCGACGTTTCGGCCTCTGAATTTCTCGCGCAAGTGCTGCTACACGAACAGGCGCCTGCGCTTGCGGCCTGTGTCGCAGTCGGGCTGGTCGCGGCAGCGATGTCGACTTCTGACTCACAATTATTTGCACTCGGAACAGAGTTACGCTCGCTGCTGAGTGGAAAAGAAAAAACCATAATGATTTATACTAGACTTGCCATAGTATGCTTTGCCGGACTTGCGTTCCTGTTTGCTATTATGAGTTCAGAAGAAATGGTTTTACTGGCACGGGTGAGTTTTACCGGTACAGCTCTGGTCGGCCCGATGATTCTGACTGCGGTGTTAACACGTAGAAAATTAGGCTCGGAAATTCTGATATTAACTGCGACTGCTTTAGCATTATTTCTGATATCCTTATCGGGATTAATACCGACATCGCTACTGTCTATCAGATTGGAACTACTGCTTTTGTTGTTTCTAACTATTTTTATATCACTATCTGTTTTGTGTCGTAAATCGCTGGAGCTAAAAACAGTCTCTTGATTAAAAACTGTCGTTTGAAATCCTCAGAAAAGTATCATCAGCCGCTTGTAACAAATTTGCTTGTGCTTCTATTTTCGGCAGTTCATGTCTATAAAAGAAACGACAGGCATCGATTTTTCCCTGATAAAAGTTCGCTTCATCCTCTATTTCGGAATCTATTTTTTTCGAGGCGATCATAGCCTGCTGCAACCACACCCATGCAATCGTTATGTGACCAAACATTTCGATATAGGTGGTGCTGTTGGCAAGAAAAAGTTGGCTTTCCCCCTTGCCGGCGAGTTCAATTAGTGAATTGGTCGTCTCCTGCAGTAGCGCAATGGCCTGTTCAAAAGCTTTCAGAAATTCACTCACCGTCTCTTCGTGCTTTGCTTTTCTCAGCGTGTTATTCATTTCTCGAATGAATAATTGAAACGCTTCTCCATCGTACATCACGACTTTTCTTCCAAGCAGATCCAGTCCCTGAATACCGCTGGTTCCATCGTGAATCGCATTCAGCCGGTTGTCTCGATAAAGACGTTCGACCGGATAATCGCGCGTATAGCCATAACCACCAAGAACTTGTATGGCGAGTTTATTCGCTTCAAGACAATATTCTGAAGGCCATGCTTTCATCACCGGTGTCAGAAGATCCAATAACAGGCCAATTTCGCGTCTGCGTTCTTCATCGACGGTAACGGCATGTTGATCCACCATGTGAGCACCATAAAGCAGCAGACCAAGCGCACCTTCTACGTAGGCTTTTTGTTTTAACAACATTCTGCGCACATCAGCATGTTCAATGATCGCTACCTGCGCACTGTTTGGATCTTTTTCGTCGGCGTGGCGTCCCTGCGGACGGTTGTGAGCATAATCAAGCGAGTAGAGATAAGCAGTGTAGGCAAGTGCCGTTGATTCAAGGCCGACTAATATTCGCGCTTCATTAAGCATATGAAACATGTGTGACATACCTTTATGCTTTTCACCCAGCAGATATCCCCGACAATCGCCATCCTCACCAAAACTAAGTACCGTATTGACGGTACCACGCCAACCCATTTTATGATTAAGCCCGGTAAGGTGCACATCATTAGTCTCGCCCAGAGTTCCATCCTCATTCATACGAGTTCTGGGAACAACGAAAAGGGATATCCCTTTTATACCGGGTGGCCCGCCCGGTATTTTCGCCAACACCATATGCACGATATTTTCCGACAAATCATGATCGCCGCCTGATATCCACATTTTCGTGCCGCTGATTAAATAACTGCCGTCTTCCTGCGGCTCTGCTTTGGTACGAATATCGGCTAAAGAAGAACCGGCATGCGGTTCCGACAGACACATCGTGCCGAAAAATCTACCCTCAAGCATGGCAGGCAGATATTTGTCTTTCTGGGTCTGAGTGCCAAAGGCGTTCAGCATATTCGCGGCAGCGACAGTCAAGGCACCGTAACCAACCGTGCCGACATTAGCCGCAGCAAAAATCGCATTGCAACATTGTGTTATCGTCCACGGAAGTTGCATGCCGCCCAGTTCAGCATCAAAAGACGCCGACAAATAACCAGCCTCACAGTAAGTATCAAGCGCCTGCTTTACTTCGGGAATAATGTGTACCTGTTCGCCATCGAACTGTGGTTCGTTCTCATCAAGTTTGGCGGCGTGACTAAGAAACTGCTCGGTAGCGAGTTGTTCGCAAGCCTCCAGAACCGCATCAAAGGTTTCTCTGTCGTGCTCTGCGTATCTTTCGTAGTCGCAAAGTGAAGCGACTTCCAGAAACTCATAGAGCAGGAACTCCAGATCACGTCGATTTAGCAGTGCTGACATTTTTCAACTATCTTCATGTAATTTAAGTGAAAAATAATTAGATTCCCCGTTTGAATCCAATTTTCTATTTTGTTAGTATACAAACAATTATTTATCACGGCAATACTAACTTAATTCAGAGGTGATCTGAAAAACTACCACCATGACCAGACTCTTTACTTTACGTAATTCAAGCCTTATTCGGGAGACACTATGTTTACAAGATTAAACCTGCTTTGTCGTTTTCGTCTGTTGCCGTTTTTGGTGCTCTCTTTCGTGATGATGAGACCGACACTATCAGAAGAACTCGTAGCAACCAATTCTTCAGGCAACTGGAGTCTGCACGGCGGTGACCACGGCGAACAACGCTTTAGTCCGCTCTCTCAAATTAATGACAAAAATATTGGCGACCTCGGTCTCGCCTGGTATGCCGACGTACTAAGTATTGACGGTTTACTGGCAACACCTATTGTGGTGGACAGTGTTATTTATCTCAGCAGCACATTCGCCAATGTATTCGCCTTCGATGCAAAAACCGGCGAAGAAATCTGGCATTTCGATCCGGAGGTGCGTCTTGATACCAGCATCATTGGCTCCTGGGCTTCACGTGTAAACCGTGGTGTCGCGTTATTCGAAGGCAAGGTTTTTGTCGGTACCGGTGATTGCCGGTTGATTGCCATTGATGCCAAAAAGGGCACGAAAGTCTGGGAAACGCTCACCTGTGATCCACTACAAAACTATGGTGTCACTGGTGCTCCCAGAGTAGCCGACAATAAAATCTTTATTGGCAATGGCAGTTCAGATATGGGAGTACGTGGGTACGTGACGGCCTACGACACCAATACCGGCAAACAGTTATGGCGCTTCTGGACCGTACCGGGCGACCCTGAACTGGGTTTTGAAAACGACACCGTGGCGATGGCGGCAAAAACCTGGACCGGTACAGACTGGTGGAAGAATGGTGGTGGCGCTGCCTGGGATTCCCTGACCTATGATCCGGAATTTAATCAGCTGTATATCGGTACTGACAGCGCCCTGCCCTGGGACACTAATGTTCGTAGCCCTGAAGGTGGAGATAATCTGTTTCTGAACTCGATTGTGGCGGTGGACGCCGACAGCGGTGAGTACAAGTGGCATTATCAGACCGTACCTGCCGATGCCTGGGACTATAACGCCAATAACCAGATGACCCTTGCCGATCTGGAGATCGACGGCAAGCAACACAAAGTACTTATGCAGGCGCCGAAAAACGGTTTTTTCTACGTGATTGATCGCAAAGACGGCAAACTTATATCTGCCAACAACTATGTCAGGGTGAACTGGGCTAAAGGGATAGATATAAAAACCGGACGGCCGATAGAAAACCCTGCCGCTCGTTATTATCTGAATGACGATGGTCGCGCACGCGTTTTCCCTTCCATCTGGGGCGCTCATAACTGGCATCCCATGAGTTATAGCCCACTTACAGGGCTTGTCTATATTCCCGCACAGGATATGCCAACCACCTATCGTCTTGAAAAAGATGCGATGCTTGGTGGTGTGTTTATCGACCTCTATGGGTATAAAGAAAATGATCCGGATCGCCCGCAAAATTTAAGCAAGCTTGTGGCCTGGGATCCTGTCACGCAAAGTGAACGATGGTCAGTGGAAGATAGCCTGCCATTTAATGGTGGTGTGTTATCTACTGCCGGGCAGCTGGTTTTTGAAGGTACTGCCACCGGACATTTCAAGGCATTTAAAGCAGACACGGGCGAAAACCTGTGGTCGGTAAAAGTCGGATCGGCAATGCGAACTGGTCCCGTCAGCTACTCGATTGACGACGAACAATATATTCTCGCTGCGGTAGGCTGGGGAGGCGCCTCACGGTTTCAGGCACCGCAATACGGTGCAAGCCAAGGAGCCCGTGGCCCCAGTCGTCTGTTTGCTTTTAAGCTAGATGCCAAAGCAAACATGCCAGAGTTTGTTACTCCGGCTGACATTCAACCTCTACCACCTGCTCAAACGGCTTCAAAAGAAACCATAGAGCGTGGTGCTGTGCTGTTTGAAGTCATGGTTTGTTCCTTGTGTCATGGTCAGGATGCACGCAGCGTCGGTGGTGGTTCAGTTCCGGATCTCAGGTATATGAGGCCTGAAACGCATAAACAGTGGAAGGAAATAGTACTCGGCGGCAGCAGAAAAGAAATGGGTATGCTTTCATTCAGCGAACTGATGAGTGAAGAAGATGCAGAAGCCATACACGCCTTTGTCATTGAACAGGCAAACGAGTTATATCAAAGCAACAATACGAAGTAACAAATTAATCACCCTACATCTTATAAAAATTGTGAACGCGGAAAATAGCTATGAGTAAAGCCAATATTCGAAAAATAGTCACGGTGGTAGACGAAATACATCGCGAAGCGGACAGGACAATTTCGCCACCAACACGCAGAGCCGCTGCCATAGCGGTTATCGAAAACAGTTTCGCGGGTCGCTACGAAGAGAATCTGGAGGCACTCATGGAGATCGGCGCGGAACTGGGTGGCTTGCTGGGTGACAAATGCGTTAGTGCATTGGGTATAACACCTTCGCAGACTGAGAGTTATGGCAAGGCTGCGATAGTCGGTGTGGACGGTGAACTTGAGCACGCTGCTGCCATTTTACACCCCAGCCTTGGCGCTCCACTTCGCAAAGCCGTTGAAAAAGGTGCTGCTCTGGTACCCTCTTCAAAAAAACGCGCTGCTGCCGGTGCCGCTATCGATGTTCCTCTCGGGCATAAAGATGCGGCGTATGTTCGCAGTCACTTTGATGCTATGGAGGTGCGTGTTTGCGATGCACCAAGAGCAAATGAGTTAATGGTAGTCGTTGCTGTTACCGATAGCGGCAGGCCTTTACCCCGAGTTGGCGGGCTCAAGACTGACGAAGCCAAAGGTCAAGATGGCTTGCGCTAGAAAATATAATTGTACTCTTTTAAAACATAAAAAATTTGCGGAGACCTAGATGGCCTTACTTTCTGAAGTAAAAAGCAATTACGGAGAATTGGAGCAGTTGATTGGTAGCGAATGGTTGAAGTCGCAATCAACTAACAGTATTACTTCTGTTAATCCGGCAACGGCTGAAGTCATTGCGGAATTTTCTATTGCCACTCAGGAAGAGGCTCAAGCAGCAGTTGTTGCTGCTGATCTGGCCTTTCAAAGCTGGAAGGATGTCTGTCTACGCGATCGCGCGAAGCTGCTCTTTGATTTTCGCGGAAAACTCGAAGAACGATTTGAAGAACTCTGTCGTATCCTGAGCCAGGATCATGGTCGGACCATTGGCGAGTCACGTGGATCAGTTAGACGCGTGATCGAAAATATTGAATCAGCCTGTTCGGCCGCCTATGGTCTGGTAAAAATGAATGAGCATATTGATCAACTTGCCACCGGCATTGATCAAACTCTGGTATGGGAGCCGGTCGGCGCTTTCCTTATTGTGACACCCGGGAACATACCCATACATGCCTGGTCTTCTTTTGTACCTTATGCTCTGGCCGCAGGTTGTACAGTAGTCGTAAGCCCCAGTCCTCATGATCCCGTCGCAGCAGAAGCCATTAACCGTGTAGCGCAGGAAGTTTTTCCTCCCGGTGTTATCAACATGGTTTACGGTAACGCGGAAATAAATCAGACAATGCTGCGACAAAACGAAATTAAGGGTCTCGGTTTTATTGGTTCAACCCAGGTAGGGCGAGAGCTCAATCGTCTATGTGGTGAATTAGGGAAACCCTGTTCTCTGAACGGTAATGGTAAAAACCATGTCGTTGTCATGCCCGATGCGGATCTTGAGCAGGCGGCAAAACTGCTTGTCAGTTCCTGCTTTGCCATGGGTGGTCAACGTTGCCTGGGCTCGGATAACGTCGTCGTTGTCGGCGATGGACATGATGAACTTAAGGAAAAGCTGGTAGTGGCTGCTAATATGAAATTGGGCTACGGACTGGATGAATCCACTCAGCTTGGTCCTATGTGTACACAAGCAGGCAAAGACAAAGTGATCAACTGGATCGACAAGGCAATTAACGAAGGCGCTAAAGTAGTACTGGACGGTCGTAATCCAAAAGTAGAGGGTTATCAGAACGGTTATTTTCTATCACCAACAGTTCTGGAGAACGGACATCCGGATATGCCCAGCGCCGGCCAGGAATCCTTTGGTCCGGTAGCGATACTAATGCGCGCAGAGAGTATGGATGAGGCGATTGATTGGATCGACAGAACGAATTATGGCCATTCTGCCTGCCTGTTTACGGAAAGTGGTAAACACGCACGCAAATTTACCCGGGCGGTGAATGTTGGCAATGTCGGAATTAATATGGCGATACCTCAGCCCTATGCTTTTTTTCCATTGGGTTCAAGAAAGGAGTCGTTCCTGGGTAGTGCTAAATCACGCATGGCATCGATGCAACTGTTCCTCGATGAAAAAACCATTACATCACGCTGGGTTTAAGCCCTGGAACGATGTCGACAATGCGAATAGTAAGAGTCTCAGGTTAGTTTTTTCAAAGTGCGGGCGAATGCTTGTCGTTCAGACTGGGAAAGCGGCTCAAGTGTACTTTCTGTAATTTGCTTTGCCACCGGTAAGGCTTTTTTGAGTAATTTCTCGCCATCTTTGGATAATGTCCATAAGTGACGTCTACGATCGTTAACATCCGGTTTTGCTGCAATGAGATCTCTTTCGGCAAGTCGTTTAACAACCCCCTGCACCGTCGCCGGGTCCATGGACGCCAGCCGACCTAGAAGATTCTGAGATACTTCTTCCTCATCTTTGATTTTTGCCATGACGGCGAATTGCATTGGAGTAAGATCAACCTCCTTCATCGCTGCAGCAAATATAACGGTGTGTCGCTGGTTTGCTTTTCGCATTAAGTGTCCAATTTGCTGCTCCAGCATGTAGTCTCCGTCCTTGCCTGTCTTATTACTTTTTTTGCTCATAATCTTCCTGTCTGGATATTGCTGCTGAGTGACTTAAAACCACCTGAAATATAAACGGCTTATTATATACCAAACTGAAGTCGGTAAATCGGTCAATAATCGCCGCTGGCTTCGTCAATTGTCGTATTCAGACTTGCAAAACTGACTTGATTATTCAATTATATGTATACAAACAATTTAAATGAGCTGAATTCTAATGGCATTTAAAGAAAAACTGGTAGTAAAAAATATCGGTTTGTTGATTTCCGGTGATCTGGAGAATCCTGTTCTCGATGCGAACACGGTGATCGCGATTGACGGGCTTATTACCGAAATCGGCAAAGGAAAAGATTGCAACCTGGAAGAAGCAACACAAATAGTGGACGCCAAAGGCACCACTGTGTGCCCGGGACTTATCGACAGTCATGTGCATCCCGTAGCGGGTGACTGGACGCCCCGCCAAAGCCAGCTTAACTGGATCGACAGCACGCTACACGGCGGTGTCACCACAATGATCTCTGCAGGGGAAGTTCATATGCCTGGCAGGCCGAAGGATATTGTCGGTTTGAAGGCGATGGCTGTTGCTTCGCAAAGGATGTTTGAAAATTTCAGACCGAGCGGAGTAAAAGTTCACGCCGGTGCGCCAGTGATTGAGCAGGGCATGGTAGAGGAAGATTTTAAGGAGCTGGCAGAAAATGGAGTCAAACTTTTGGGCGAAGTTGGCCTCGGCAGTGTGAAAGCGGGAGAAGAAGCCCAGAAAATGGTTGGCTGGGCACGCAAATACGGTATCCAAAGCACCATACATACGGGCGGTCCCTCTATCCCCGGTTCCGGTTTGATTGATAAAGATGTCATCCTCGATGCGGACGCTGACATTATCGGGCACATTAATGGTGGCCATACGGCGCTGCCCGATGAGCAGATCGTATGTCTGTGCGAGCAATGTGGCAGGGGCATAGAAATAGTTCACAATGGTAACTCTCGCGCAGCGCTGCTAGCACTACGCACGGCCAATGAACTGAATCAATTGGAACGGGTTATTCTGGGTACCGATGGCCCGGCTGGCTCCGGCGTGCAGCCACTCGGTATTTTACGCACGGTAGCAATGCTATCCAGCTTGGGCGACATCAATGCAGAGACTGCCTTATGTTTTGCCACCGGGAATACGGCGCGCATGCGCGATCTTGATTGCGGCTTAATTGAAGTGGGTCGATCTGCGGATTTCGTTATTATGGATAAAGCTCAGCATACCGCGGGCAAAACTATTCTGGACAGTATTCAGCTTGGCGATCTTCCTGGTATTGGGATGACGATTATCGATGGGCTCGTGCGTAGTCAACGAAGCAGAAATACGCCACCGGCAACGACCCTGCCAGAAACCGTCTTTTAGAAACCCTAATTTAACCCGACAAATTCATGGCAGTTAACACCCGTTCGGGCGTCGCGGGTAAATCTCTCACTCTTGCACCACAAGCGTGGTGAATGGCATTTAAAATGGCTGGCGCTGTCGGAATAAGAACGTGTTCGCCAAGTCCTTTAGCACCGAAAGGCCCGTGCGGATCGGTTTCTTCAACAATGATCGTTTCTAAGTTCGGAACATCGCCGAAAGTGGGTATCAAATAATCGTGTAGATTTTCTGTACGCCCCGGAACGTACTCTTCCATAAAAGTCATGCCGATTCCCTGTGCAATTCCACCCTCGACCTGTCCTTCCACCAGATTCGGGTTGACGGCTTTGCCGACATCATGAGCTGCGATGATTTTGACTATTTTTACTGTACCCAGTTTCGTATCGACATCAACAACAGCGACCTGAGCACCATAACCATAAGTCGCATAAGGCTCGCCCTGACCATTCTTATCGAGAGGTTTAGTGGGTGGGTCGTAAGACCCTTCATTGACGAAAACGAAGCCATTTTCATCTGCTGGCATTTCCGGAAGATAATATTGCTCCTTCCCATTCGCACCAGAAACCGTCAGATAGCCATCTTCAATATCCAATTCGGCATCTTCAGCTGCGTTTAGCTTTTCAAGAATCTTGCTTCGAAGCCCGGCCCCCGCAATTCGCGACGCGTTGCCAGATACGAATGTCTGCCTTGATGCCGAGGTCTTTCCCGCATCAGGAGTCTGCGCGGTATCACCAGATTCAATTTCAAAGAGATCTACTTTCATACCCAGAGCATCGGCACATATCTGCGTGATCACTGTATTAGAACCTTGACCGATATCAACCGCGCCCTGATGAATTAATAAGGTGCTGTCCTGTTTAATACCCACCTTGATAGTTGAAGGGTTAGGTAAACTGGTGTTGCCACAGCCGTACCAGACTCCGGCCACGCCGATACCTCGTAGTGTGTCACCATTTGAAGTCTGGTTAAATTTTTTGGCATCGCTCTGTGCTTCCTGCCAGGGCGACAGCAGAGCCTGCAAACATTTTTTAAAACCGACACCACTGACAAACTTCTGCCCGGTACCGGTTTGCATATTATTCTCCAGCGCATTCGTAATGCGAAATTGTAGACGGTCGATTCCGATTGCGTCTGCCAATTCATCAAACAGGGCTTCCTGAGCAACTGCCGATTGCGGCACACCGAAACCGCGAAACGCGCCAGCCGGCGGGCAATTTGTGTGCACGGCGAGGGAACGTGCGTCGTAAGCCGGAAAATAATATGGGCCACTGGCATGCACCGGCACCCGATTCGCCACCGTAGGTCCCCAGGAAGCGTAAGCACCCGTATTAAAAACGCCATCAAATTCCATTGATGTCAGCTTTCCATCAGCATTCGCCGCAATTTTTGCTTTGATCTTACTTGGGTGTCTTTTCGTAGTACTCATCATTGATTCAGAGCGGGTATAAACGATTCGAGCAGGTCGTTGATACAACCAGGCAGCCAGAGCAACATAGGGCTGGAGAGAAATATCCAGCTTGCTACCAAAACCACCGCCGACCGAGCTGGGCAGTATTCTCACTTTCTCAGGAGCTAAACCAAGAATATTGGCCATATCGTTTCGATCCATATACGGCGCTTGTGTGCAGGCCTGAATCTCTATTCGATCATCGACTCTGCGAGCAAAACCGGCCTCCGGCTCAATATAGGCGTGTTCAATAAACCCTGTTGAAAACTCACCACTGGCAATGTGATCGGCATCGTCAAAACCGGATTCAAGATCGCCGCGTTTAACCAGTCCCCTGATAAGTTCATTGTTGCTTCGTTGAGCGTGTATTTGGGGCGCGCCATCCTGTAAAGCCTCAACAGGTGTCATCACTGCAGGAAGCTCGGTCCAGCTAACTGGAAATGCATCGATGTTGAAAGCAGAAATCGCCGACTCTTCTCCTACAACAGCTGCTATCGCTTCTCCTCTGAACCGCGTTTCGTTTTCTGCGAACACCGGTTGATCACTGCATTCAGGGATAACCCCGAACTGATTCTTACCGGGTATGTCGACAGCACTAAGCACCCCGACGACTCCTGAAGAGCTGTTAACAAACTCTTTTATATCGCCTAATTCAAATTGTGCGCGATGAAAGGGCGAACGGATAACTTTAATCCACAAGGCATCGGCGGGTGCCTCGTCGGCTCCGAAAATATCGCTACCATTTACCTTGGCTTTACCATCCAGTCTTTGAATGGATGAGCCTACTGCCTGATATCTTTCCACCGTCCTCGGTGCATCCTTGAAGACATGTGCCTGCATCACGGCATCGACGATCTTTCGATAGCCGGTACAACGACACAATACCCCCCCAATGCATCCTCTACTTCTTGTTGGTCTGGCTTTGGGTTTCTTTTTAACAGGGCCGTTGCACTCATGAGCATGCCCGGTGTGCAGATTCCACATTGAGCTGCACCATGATGCAGAAATGATTTCTGTAGAGCGTTTAATTCTCCATCATGGCTATTGGCAAGACCTTCAACAGTGATAATGTTTTTTCCCTCCAACCTGCCGGCAGGCAGCATGCAAGCACACACCGCGCGATCATCCATTAATACGGTACAGGCCCCGCAATCACCGGCATCACAACCGACTTTAGTTCCGGTAAAACCTAATTGCTCGCGCAATACCCGCGTCATTCTTCGGGCCGGCTCAACATGAACTGTAACCGGCTCGTCATTTAATCTGAAATTAACTGCTTTCATCTTACTCAGCTTTCGTTTTTACCAAATTCACACTCAGACAGAACCCGTCTGACTAATTCTTCGCTCGCATGCATTCTGTAGTCGCCACTGGCTCTGACATCATTGATCGGTGCGAGCCCAGACAGATATTCAGGCATGACATAATCGCCTAGATCCGTTTTAACACTTTTCCCAATAAGATCCGCTTCCAGTTGCGGGAGCCTTTGCGCTACTTCTGAACAGGAACCTACTGAAATACATGCAAGGTCAATTAATCCATCTGCAGACTTTCTGAGCAGCGCCGAAACCATACTGATTGATATAACCAGATATTTTCGCGTGCCAAGCTTGATAAAATGTGAGCTGGCCTGGTCTCGATCGGTAGGAACCAGTACCGCCGTCAGTATTTCGTTTTGCCTGATCCCCGTCCGCCGGTTGCCTTCGATGAACTCTGACACCGGCATTTGCCGGGTACCCTCTATCGACTGCAGCTCAACTATCGCGTCGAGGCTAAGAAAAGGTGGGACACTGTCTGCGGCTGGCGAGGCGTTGCATAAATTCCCGGCGACTGAGGCTGCATTCTGAATTTGTTCAGATCCAACCTCACGGGCTGCCAGCTTCAAACCGTCAAAAGCCGAAGGGAGTTGAGTTTCCAGTAATTCCGACCAGGTCGTTGTCGCCCCAATACGCCAGAATTCAGCTTCCCTACTGATACCTTTCAGTTCCTGAATCTGGTTAATATCTATAATGTTGAAATCAACCGGCTTGTCGCCAAGTTGGGGATAGAAATCTGTACCGCCCGCTAACAGGCGCCAATCACCGTCATCGGCGAGCTTGATGGCCTGCTCCAGGTTTTCAGGTATCTCATAACTGGACATAGGGCATTATACTACGATATTATCATATGTGTACAAACGATTATTTTATTGCATTGAAACTCAATTCAGACAATAAACAATGTTTAAACCAAGGCAAATATCATGACATACAAGAATTTACTTTATGAAGTACGCGAGCGGGTTGCTCACATTACTCTGAATCGACCTGAGAAAACCAACGCCATGAGTCTGGAACTGCGGCATGAACTCTACGCAGTGCTCAAAGAAGCGGAACGGAATCAGGATGTGGGCAGTATTGTCATAAAAGGCGCCGGAAAATCGTTCTGTGCCGGCTATGATATTTCTCCGGAAACGCCCTCCCCTAATTTTCCAGAAGACGGCTACGTCGCACCCGATGTCGACCAGTTAACAGGGCAATATGCGCAAAGTCTGGTTGATGGTTACTGGATCATGTGGGACTTAACCAAGCCCGTGATCGCGCAGGTGCACGGCTATTGTCTCGCCGGCGGCAGTGAACTCGCCTCCATGTGCGATATTATGTTCGTCGCAGAAGACGCGACTCTCGGCTATCCACCGACACGTGGTATTAGCAATCCGGACACCCTCTATTTTCCCTGGAAGATGTCGATGAGTAATGCTAAATACCTGATGTTCACAGGTAAGTCAGTTAGCGGCAAAGAAGCGGTCGAACTTGGTTGGGCAACAAAATGTTTTACTGCTGAAGAACTCGATGAAAAAGTACACCAGGAAGCATCCGCCATAGCGACAATTCAGCCTGCCTTACTCGCCACCTTAAAACGCGGTGTGAATCGGGCCTATGAAATTATGGGTATACGTACCGCTATGAATGTTGGCGTAGACTGGATGGCGCTATCCACTTATCGTGAAAATTCGAATCAGTTTATGGATACCGCCAATGCGGAAGGGCTCAAATCTGCTTTGCAAAAACGCGATGGTCCTTTCGGTGACTATTCCGCAAAACCCAAAAAATAGTTTTACAACTTGAGAGAGACGACATGACTTCAAAAACATTTTCAACAAAGCATCATTTGCTTCAGAGCCTGGTTCTGGTTTTTGTTTTTTCATTTACCACTTCCAGTTGCATGGCAGCGCAACCTGGCTCGGAGTCACATATTAATGAAGCAATTGGCAAGGCTTACGCAGACTATGGAGTATCTGAAGCGGTAAGAGCCGGTGATTTTCTTTATATAGGCGGAATCGTTGCTTTTAATGACGAGGGACAGGTCATTGCCCCGGGCAATGGTAAGAAACAAATGGAAGTAATCTATCAATACATTACAAAGCTACTGGCTGACCACGGTGCGAGCGCAAAGAATGTCGTCAGCGAAACTCACTTTGTCAATAACATGGAAGAGTTTTACGCGGGTGCGCCGATTCGAATAAAATTTTATGACGATGCAGGTGCTGCTTACCCGACCTCAGTCGCGACAAAGATTGCTGGTCTGGTTGATCCGGGTTTGGTCGTCGAAATTCAGCTAGTAGCCTACCTTGGTGATTAGGTTTTCCTGAACATGAGTAAGGAGCGATCATGAACAATGATCGCTCTTTTTTGAGTTAATCTTTTACTCACCTGCAATTTCCCTTTGATTCTCTGCTAATAAACTACAGACCATCTGCGGCTCTCAGCATCTCTCAAGAAAACCCAGAGCTTGTGGTGGTGAGCAAACAATGAGAAGAAATAATATAAGCCACGGCCTATATTTATACCTATCTCCTGACTATTCTTTTATCCCTTCATTAGACAATTGTCATTTTCTATTTAAATATTAGGTATTTAGAAATAATCAAAAAGATATTGCAAGAAACTATGTATTGGCCTATATTTGTTTCTATTAAATTAACAATGTTGTATATCGACAACAGTATGTTGATGCGAACAGGAAGCAAGCCAATGTCTGCTCTTAACATTGTTGATCTATGTTGCAAAATTGTTATCATACGTATACAAACAATTGTGTACGAACAATCAATTTGAATTCAGTGCTGTATAGCATGATTAACAAGTTTCGGTTTCAACATACTCAAACCCTGGGGAGAAATTAATGAAAGGTCCACAAAAACTACGCAGCCCTCAATGGTCAATCTTGTGCGGCAGTATTTTCCTGCTTGCTTTGGTAACAGGTGCGTCTCATGCGCAACTCCTTGAAGAGGTCGTGGTGACGGCGCAAAAACGCGAACAGAATCTGCAAGATGTCGGTGTATCAGTCACCGCTTTCAGCGGAGATCAGATGCAGAAACTGGGCTTTGTTGAATCTCAGGATATTATCGCGCAAACCCCCGGCCTTGAATTACTAAATTATGGTGGTGGTTCAATTGTCTCCTTCAACATTCGTGGGGTCGGCCAGAACGACTTCCTAGCTCATCAGGAAGCACCCGTAGCCTTATATATTGATGAGGCATATCAACCCTCTAATATTACGACACGCTTTAGCCTATTTGATATAGACCGTACAGAAATTCTGCGAGGTCCCCAGGGCACCCTGTTCGGACGCAACTCGACCGGTGGACTGGTCCACTTTGTCACAGCGAAACCAACACAAGAATTAGACGGATTCGTTGATGTTACCCTGGGTGAAGAATCACGTCGTCGCGTTGAAGCAGCCATTGGTGGTGGACTGACTGAGACAGTGTCTGGTCGAGTATCTATGGTCTATAACGGAAACAATGGACTGATTGAGAATGATATCGGCCCTGACCAACGCGAAGCAGATGATTATGCGGTCAGAGGACAACTCCTTATTGAGCCATCTGATGACCTGAATATATACTGCTCAAAGCACAATACGCCGACGAAAGCTCAGCTGCAGTTGGCTATTCACATGGCCTGCCTTCATTTAATGCAACGGATTTTTTTGGTTATATTGATGCGGACGGCGATCCCTTCACCGCTTCTAATGATTTCGAAGGCCAAAATCAAACGGAAGTACTCGATTTATATGCCAAAATTGAATGGGACGTGGGTAACTTTACCATCACATCTATCACTGATTATCAGGACATTGACACAGTTTATGCCGAAGACTCGGACGCTTCCCCTAACAGTCTTTACCACTACACCCAGTTTTATAAGATGGAGCAAGTATCCCAGGAACTGCGCTTGAGCTGGGAAGGCGACCGGCATCGTTCTGTAGTTGGCTTTTATTATCTGAATATTGATGGCGATTATGACATCGACCAAAGTGGAGATGCGTTTTTTGGTCCAGGTGCTGTTTTCGGCATAGAATCAACTCAGGAAACCACGACCTTTGCGTTTTTTGGACAGACTGAATTCGATATCACAGACCAGCTATCTCTAACCGCGGGTTTACGTTACAACAATGACGACAAGGATTTTACCTTAACTTCAGCTGACTTTGGCTTCGTGGGCTACACAGACAACCTGAGCGAAGACGATTTTAATGCAAAAATTCAACTCAACTACCGGGTCAACGACGACTGGTTGATCTACGGAGGTTACAGTCGCGGTATCAAGTCCGGCGGTTTCAATGTTCCTCTGACACCGGTCACCACGGCTGAGTTACCTTATATCGGCGAAGTCCTGACTGCTTACGAAATCGGCTTTAAAGCGAGTTTAACTGAAACCACGCGTCTGAATGCATCGGTTTATTACTACGATTATGACGACTATCAGGCCTATAACATTGATCCTTTCTTTAATGCCTTACTTTTCAATGCAGAAGCGGAAAACTACGGTGCCGAAATTGAATTAGTCTCGAACCCGATAGAAGGTCTGGACATTCTTCTTGGTGCCTCTTTTCTGGAAACTGAGGTAACCGGTCTACCTACGACGTTTAACACGCTTGACCCAGTCACCTTCGCCCCGGCGCAAAATTTTCCAACAGGAACGGAGGAAGCACCTTTATCTCCAGGCGCTACAATTAACGGTCTTGTACGCTATTCATGGCCGGCTTTTGGAGGGAATGTGGCATTGCAAGGGGATTTTCGTTGGACCGATGATCAAAAGTTTAACCTGGCGGTCTCTGAACTTGTGCTGGAAGATGACTACATAGTGCTCAATGCACGACTGGACTACACCAGTTCTGATGAACGCTGGAGTGCAGCCATATTCATGAAGAACCTGACTGATACGGAATACCGTGTCTATTCAACCGATGCAACACTCTTCTTTGGTTCGGGTTTAGATGTCTGGGGTAACGAACGTTGGGTGGGAGGAAATGTCCGGTATAACTTCTTCTAAACAAAAACATGAAATAACGAAGAGCGGATGCTTAAGCTAGTATTCGCTATATGTAAAAATGCTGAGCAGAGCATGTAAAAGCCATGAAACGCTAATTGTTTCATGGCTCTTTTTTTCAATAAGATAAGAGGAAGTAAGCTTGGCAAAAGAGATTAACTCCAGCATTACTCGCCGTGATTTCGTTAAAGGTACCCTGCTTGGTTCCGGCAGTATGCTGTTAAATATGCCTGCCCCAATTTTTGCAGAATCTGCAAATCAAACCATTCACCCATGGAATGGCTATGCGGGTGTTGGAGATTATGCTCGTTCAAATGGCAACACTGAAAGCACCCGAAGCGCTGCCCACCTGATTCGAGATCACAAAATTGATGAGATCCTGGAGGGTGCCATTGATACAGGCGAGTCATACGACCTGGTCATAATCGGCGGGGGCTTCGCCGGCCTATCTGCCGCCCACACATTTCGAAAGGAAGCAAAACAGGAGCAAACTTGCCTGCTACTGGAAAATCATCACCTTCCCGGTGGCGAGGCAAAGCGCAACGAGTTTATTGTTGATGGTCATAAAATTAGCGGACCTCAGGGTTCAAACCTGACGGTGGTTCCATTCGTTAAGGGTGACTGGTACGACAAGTTGTTTGATGAGTTGGAGATTCCCCGTGATCCGACATTCCAGAAGCTCGAAGGTCATAAGGGAGAGATACGACTATCGCCGACCAACTACCTGCCTATGCTTGGCATTGCCGAACAAGCTGCCAGTGCAGGTTACTTCTTTGATAAGGAAACTTTCGATCTTGAAGAATCTTACTGGGATATCGATTCAAGTCAGAATGGCTATGCAAATACAGCTTTTTCGGATGCAGAGAAATCAGATCTGGAACATTTACGTATGGGAACAGGCGTCAATAAAGCCGGCGACGATTGGCCACAATGGCTGGACAGTATTACTTACAGAGAATATCTCGAAGATGTTCTGAACATTCAGCCCCGCGTAATCAAAGTACTCGATACCACACTTTCAACAACCTCAGGTATGGGTAGCGATGCAATTTCTGCTCGCTATGCCATGATGTCTGCACTACCGGGTTTTGATAAAGGATTTGGCGACAAATCGCTATATAGAGTACCGGCTGATGATAAGGAAGTTGCCGGAATTTTCGCTTTCCCGGGCGGTAATGATGGCATATATCGCTTGCTGCTAAAGAAAGTCCTGCCGCAAGCAATCGCCGGAAACAGCAGCTTTGAAAATATTCACGACTCACCTTATCAATTCGAAAAATTTGATAATGCGCAAAGCCCAATGCGGATACGTCTGGGTTCTACCGCGGTTCGCGTTGCCCATGATGGTGAGCCCGGCGAAGCAAAAAGCGTGTCAATTTATTATCAAAAAAATGGCAAGGTTTATCGGGTCAAAGCCACAGCTGTCGTCTCCGCCATTGGTGGCTGGGTCAACAAGCACATTATTCAGGACTTACCCGCTGAATACAGCAAAGACTTTGGCAAGCTAATCTACGGTTCGAATATGATCATCAACGTCGCACTCCGAAACTGGAGACCGATGGCAAAACTGGGAATCAGTGCCTGTCATTTTTTTAACGACACGGGCATCGGTGGCTACTGTAATATCAAACGACCAATGGTGTTTGGCGACAACCCTCCTCCTCTGAATCCAGATAAACCAATTGTCCTGACTTTCTATGTTGGTTTTCCAAAACCGGGATTACCCGCCAAAGAACAGGCGGCCGCTATAAGATGGGAGTTACTGTCTAAAAGTTATGCTGATATCGAGACTGCGGTGCGTAAACAACTGGCTAACATGTTTGGCCCGCTTGGTTTTGATGATGAAAAAGATATTGCAGGTATTATTGTTAATCGCTGGGGGCATTCCTATGTCGCGCCGGTGCCCGGGATGTTTCATGGAAACGATGGCAAACTGGCATTACAACAAATCATAGATCAGCCTTTTGGTCGTATTGCCTTTGGCCATTCTGAACATAATGGCCTGCAGGAATGGTTTGGCGCGGTGGAACATGGTGAGAGAGCAGCAAGACAGATTATGAAATATCTGTAAGTAATAAGCGTAGTTCCGAAACATGAGGGACATAAAATGAGTACACCGAAAGCATTAAAATTCAACATGAAAGAAGCCAGATGGGAAATGACACCCGAGTTTGGCGGTGGTGAACATGTGTTCTACCGATCCGCCGATAAGAGCCGCGCTGTGGTTGCATTCAAGGAGACAGGAAAACATACCTTTACATATCCCTTTGACGAATTTGCCTTTGTACTCAAAGGTTCAGCCAAAGTAGATGTGCATGGTGGCGAGAAATTCACCCTCACAGCGGGTGATATACTCTATGTTGAAGAAGGTACAACCATTGACTTTGAAATGGATGATGAATTTGAAGACATTACCATGCTTGTATCCGATAAGCCTGTTTCCTGGCGCTAGTTTTCATAATCATTCAGAATGCTTGTCGTCATTAAGTATTTACAGTTAGCACGAAATCACTCATGCATACTGATACGCGTCTATTAATCGAGACATTAATAGCTTCGATTACAACACCGCTGGAAGAAGCACGGGGTTTACCACCACAGGCCTATCTGTCTGAAGAATTTTATCAACTTGAGCTGGAATACCTGTTTCGCCGCGACTGGATTTGTGTCGGACGTGAAGAAGAGGTGCCTCAAACCGGCGACTACTTCACCATTGAACTCGCTGAAGAACCCCTGCTTATTGTGCGTGACCGTGAACAGAATCTACATGCGCTTTCTAATGTGTGCCGTCATCGTTACATGCAGGTAGTCGATGGACGGGGAAATGCCGCAAGATTGACATGCCCTTATCATGGTTGGTCCTATCAGCTTGATGGCGCCCTGGCAGGTGCAACGAATATGACGGAAAGTCGAATACTCGACAAAGCCAATTGTCGTCTTCCCGAGTTTAAACTGGAAACTTGGCTTGGTTTTATTTTTGTCAATCTCGACACTAATGCAGCGCCACTGGCACCACGTCTGCAGAAACTGAAACAACTACTGGCTCCGTACCATATTGACAAGATGCGTATTTCTTCTATGTATGACGAAATTTGGGAAGGCAACTGGAAGCTCACTATGGAAAACAACGCCGAAGCCCATCACCATCGCACACTGCACCCTGATACGCTGCAACCCTGGATGCCTGGCGATGACTCCCATTGTGGTGAAGATGAAATTGACTGGGGTCTTCTGCGCACACCACTGATGATGGATCTCGTCCGTGATGAAGCGCCAATCTATGCAAATTTAATGCAGCGTTGGAGCGCTGACATCGATCCACAGGATCGGGAAGAAACATTAACCTATGTGCTCTATCCATCAAGCACCATTGATGCATCACCGGGTATCGTCTTCTGGAAACGAATTTTGCCGCTTAGTATCAAGCGCACACGCGTAATGATGGGAGCGTTAGTAGCCGAAGAAGAACTGAACGATGAGTTAAGTCATTACAACAAGGAGTTTTTTGATGTGCTTAATCCGGAAGACTACCAGGCTACCTGGCGACTTCAAAAAACTATCCAGTCACGCTTTGCCGAAGCCGGGCCTCTCAGCGTTAAAGAAGCTTGCCTGTTTTATTTTCAGCGTTACCTGGGAAGACGACTAAAAGACACGGTTTAAACCTCGACGAGTAATAATCGCTACGGCTTGTTTTCATTATTCATCACCAAAACTTAGCAGACTAATACCCGCGCATACATTAATATCCTGCCCGGTAATACAACGACCATAGTCACTTGCAAGGAAAGCTGCCATAGCGGCTATATCTTTCGGTTTAATGACCAAACCTAGCGTGTTTGCACTCATGCTTTCTTCAATCAACTGATCCAGGGACATGCCCTCTTCCAGCATATCTTCAAAGGCCTTTCTCGCCATAGGCGTATCAACCCAGCCAGGGTTAATGGTATTCACCGTAATACCATGCTTACCAACTTCCACAGCCAGACAACGGGCTAGCGAATTTAAACCAGCTTTGGATGCACAATAAGCACTCCCATTTACTTCCGCCATAATTGCACTCACCGACGAGGTATATAACTGTCTACCACCCGTCCCCTGTTCGATCATCGCATTGGTGGTAATTTGTGTAATTAATCTGGGCGCCTCCAGATTGATCGCCATTGTTTTTCGCCAGAGTTCAGCATCAGATTCCACTACAGCCTGAGGCGTATAGGTTCCAGCGTTATTCATCACGATGTCAATTCCGCCGAGACCTGAGATAGCAGCCTGACACATTTCTTCGATCGCTTCAGAATCCATCAGGTCAGCTTCTACCGAAAAGGCTTTTCCTCCAGTCGCTTTGATCGCTTCTACCGTGCTCTCAGCTTTCGCCCGGGTACGGGCATGAACCGCGACATGGGCGCCACATTCTGCGTAAAGTTCAGCAATTCTGGCTCCGATACCACTCGCGGCGCCGGTTACCAGGGCATGTTTGCTACTTAAATCAATTTGCATGAATTAATTCTCCTGAGGACTAATACACAGTATTCGGTTATTTTGCTTACTATTCAATATAATAAGCAATTGGCCTATTATTGCCAATTTTTTAAAAGAAATATGCTGGCAAACATATGAATTATTTTCTTTTATAATCTGATAGTTATAATATTATAATCTTGATTTGCAAAAAACAATGTATTGGCCTATATTGTTTTCCCAATGTATCTATGAAGGTCCCTCCCGGGCCTTTATCATTTAATTTACAAGATAGGGGAGCAACAACAATGGCAAAAATGGGAAGACTGACACCTGATACCTGGGGCACAACAATGCCTGCTCATAAACCGGCTTACAAGAAAGGCCCCTGGTTTTATCGTGACACAGAAGCGATTGTACTCACTTACCTGACAGACGAAGATGCCGTGCTGGATATGCTCCCATCTGATCTTGAATTAGTAGAACCTGCAACTGCCTTTATGGTTCTCGAATTTAACCATATGACCACAAGCGGGGGGCCCTATGGCGAAGTCTACACCGGTGTCCTGTGTATGTACGAAGGTGAAGTCTATGGCTATACCAATTGTGTTTACGTCACAACCGAGAACGCCCTTACCATGGGCCGGGAAATCTGGGGCTTCGGAAAAAAAATGGCTCACAGAATCGAATTGATCAAGCATGGTACAGGTGAAATAGAAGGTGTAGTTGAAGTCAAACCCGGTCATATCGCCTGTAAAACATTTATCCTGCCTGACACCAATTTGCCTGCTTCTGCATTGGAAGGACTTCCACTTGCCGTATTGAAGGTGATTCCCGATGTTGAAGGTGGTGATAAACCTGGCCTCGCACAATTAAACTCCGTATTTTTTACCGGTGTACCGCACAAGGGGCCGGATGGTAAAGATGAGCTATACAGTGGTGAGGCTACACTCGAAGTTGACAAGATATCCGATGCCAATCTACCCGTACTGCAGGTAGTCGATGCCAAGTATATGCGCATGACCGCTGACCTGCCCTATGGAAAGATTCTTAAAACTTACTAACTTTGGAGACTCAATAAAGTGGCGAATAACATGAGAATGCATCTGGACCACACCGTAATCTGGGTTGACGACACAGAAGGTACCGCAAAATTTTTATCAGACGTCGTTGGCTTCAGGCGTCACCCGATGGAAATCGGAGTCAGTGACGATGACCCTACGACCGGTGGTATGGAAGGTGTGTTCTTTGACGGCAACGGGGTCTGGCTGGAGTTGATCAAGCCCACAACCCCAGGTCCGGGTATGGATATCCTCAATGAAAAAGGCGCAGGTGCCATCATAGAAATTAATTTCCAACCACAGGATTACGACGGTGTATTGAACGAAATGCAGGCTAAAGATATTCAGATGTTGAATATGGATGGTAGCCCTCTCAATAGAGATGGCGGCCTGATTAAGGAAGGCGTGGGTACCGGTGAAGACATCGAGCATACGGGTCAACGTATTGCTTACTGGTCACCCGAAGTAAGCCGTGGTACGAGTGTCGAAATATTCGAAGTGAAGCCTGGAGACAAAGGTGGGCTGATTAATATTCGAGACGAGCAATGGCTTAACGAGCCAGCCGCTGGTGCCGACGAACCGTGGCTGGACCACATTGCCATCTGGGTCAAAGACCTGGAGGCTACGGCCAGTTTTTACACGGACGTGCTTGGCCTGGAACGTTTTGAAAAGGAGATCGATACCTCGGCTGATAATGACAACGAAAAAATAGGCGCTTCAAAGCCAGTTTTATTGATGCAAAAGGTTGCTGGCTGGAATTAGTACAACCCGTTGGCGCAGGTGCCTTAATGGATACCTTGAATGAGAAAGGTGATGGTTATATCGGAGAGCTTTGTGTCTGCGTAAATGATCTTGATGCATACAACGAAACCATGAAGGCAAAAGGCATCCAGATGTTAAATATTGATGGCTCACCGCTGGATAGTAAGAATTGTGTGCTCGAACCCTATGGGGAAAAAATGGCTTATTTTCCTGCGGAATTGACCTGCGGCATGGTTGTTGAAGTGGTCCAACCAGGACCTGACAGTACGCGCTGTATCCCACCGAGAAGTTATCCACCTGAATGGAGCTGATTAATGAAACTAGGTGTATTGGTCCCACTGAACCCAACTGCCACACCTGAGTTTCTACATGCACTCGGTACCAATGCTGAGAGATTGGGTTTCCACTCTCTCTGGGTTGGTGAACATGTAGTCATGGTTGATGATTACGATCCTAATTTTCCTGTCTATGAAGATGGCAAAATGGAGCACGAAAAGGCCGCCGATAACGCCGAACTGGATGCGTTCACATCACTCGCATACCTTGCTGCCATTACAGACAAAATAAGACTGGGTACCGGCGTCATTGTCCTGCCACAGAGAAATCCGGTTTACACGGCTAAGGAAGCAGCGAATGTTGACTGGCTATCAAACGGTCGGCTGGATCTTGGCGTCGGGCTGGGCTGGCAGAAAGAAGAATTTGAAGCTGTTGGCGCAACTTACGAAAAACGCGGTGCGCGATCCCGCTCTTATATTGAGGTGATGAAACGTCTGTGGTGCGATTCGCTGTCTGAACACCATGATGAGTTTTATGATCTACGTCCCTGCCGTTTCTTTCCGAAACCTGCGCAGACACCACATCCACCCATCATTTTTGCAGGAAACAGCAAGCCGAGTTTTAAACGTGTCGCCGAGCAGTGCCAGGGCTGGTTTGCCATTGGTGCCGATCCGGAAAAACTCAAGCCGCAGATTGCTGATTTAGAGGCAGCACTTTCTAATGCTAATCGTCCCAGGAATGAAATCAAAGTCTATGCGGCACCCTATGGACACGACTATGATCATGAAATGATAAAACAATACAAGGAGGTCGGTGTGGACGAACTTATTCTTTTACACTTTGCCAAATCAGCGGAGAGGTAGAAAGCTTGTTAAACAAGCTGGCAGAAGATTACCTCGACTTCGTTGCCACTCTCTGAGGTTTAGAGCTTAGTCAGCTTGCTTCCAGTACTGTAAATAAAGCCTCTTTAATCTCGGCAGTCAGGGCCTTCATTTCTGCACTGTCCGCGTCATCATAAGAATATTGAATGCCAAGTCCATCCAGTATGGCATGAATGATTCTTGCCATGTGTCGATGCCTCTGATCAGATAAATGAGGAGAGATTAATTTCAATTGCTCGGTTAATACTACTTCGTATAAGTCATTTTCCTTCTTTAGCAGTGCCGCCATTTCCGAATTATGACTCGCCAGGGACATCATAATTCGCCAGAGGGCTGTTTCGGGCGCTTTCAATTCGGCGACACCGGAATCGATAATCGCATCGAGACGCCCTCTTTTCGTTGATGTTGCAGCCACTGCGACCTGCATACTATCCGTATATTTTTCTACTTCCTGGTCAAATATCGCCACTAGTAAATCGTCCTTGGTAGGAAAATAGTACTGTAAATTGCCGTGCGTTATGCCGATTTTGTCAGCGACATCTCTTAGCACCAGGCTACTGACTCCTTCATCAATCAGCACTTGCTTAGCCACATCAAGAATTTGTTGACGACGCATCTGACCTTTCGTCTCTTTCTTTTCTTTTTCTTTAGGTGCCTTTTCGACCTGAGTTTTCGCAGTTTTCTTTTTAGCCATAGAAGTAGTAAATAATGTTATAAATTCAATGTGAAATCAGATGCATATTATAGTCCATTGGCCTATAATATGCCTACTGAAATTATAAAAATATGCCATATCATTATGTTACATCAATCAATATATTCGTATTTGATTAGTTCCGGCCTAATTTCAATTGTTAAGGGTTTATTATGAATATCGGTCTTTGCATTCCGCTAATAGCACCTTACGCCTCGCCTGAGTACATTCGTGTCCTCGGGCAAAGCGCCGAGGAACTTGGTTTTAGCACGCTCTGGATAGGCGAACACGTGGTTCTGTTTGACGAGTACGATTCCAGATACCCGCTCGCTGAAGATGGCAAGATGCCCGGAAATGCCGAAGACAATGTTGAAATGGAAACATTCACATCCCTGGCCTTCCTTGCGGCCCATACCAGAACCATTCGGCTGGGTACCGGAGTCTGCGTATTGCCACAGCGCAACCCGGTTTATACGGCGAAAGAGGTATCCAACGTCGATTGGCTATCGAACGGTCGCCTTACTCTGGGCCTGGGCGTCGGTTGGCTGGCTGAAGAATATGCAGCTGTCGGTGCTAGCTTCGAAAAACGCGGTGCCCGCTGTGATTCCTATCTTGAGGTAATGAAACGTCTTTGGTGCGATAAGGTATCCAGTTACGAAGATGAGTTTTACCACCTGCCAGAATGTCGATTTTATCCCAAGCCAGTTCAGCAACCTTACCCACCCATTGTATTTGGTGGAAACAACAATGCAACATTCAGACGTGTCGCATCGGAAGGTGGCGGTTGGTACGCACTGGGCCTGAATCCCCAACAGCTCTCTGTCCAACTAGGCAAACTGGATGACAAGCTCAAAGAACACGGTCGCTCAAGACAAGACATTTCAATCTATGCCTGCCCTTATCCTCACGAGCATGATCAGGAGATGATCAGGCAGTACCACGAGCTGGGTGTTGATGAGGTGATACTACTGGATTTTGCTGCAAGCACTGAAGAACTGGAAACCCTGTTGAAGAACCTGACTGCTACTTATATCGATTTCGTGAAATCGCTATAACGAACAAATGTGAAGGATAAAATGATGCAAGGCCAAATGATGAATGTGCCCCTAACCATCACCACCGTGATGGAGCACGCCAGGCTATATCATGCTAAACGTGAAATCATTTCAGCAATCGATCCACAGTCGACTCATAAAACAACCTATGGAGAAGCATTTGAACGTGCCGCGCAACTCGCCAATGCGCTGGCGGCCCTTGGTTGCAAACCAGGAGAGCGCATCGCGACCCTGGCATGGAATGATTATCGACATTTTGAGATTTATTATGCGCTGACCTGCAGTGGCGCGATATTACACACAATTAATCCGCGCTTATTCGAAGAGCAGCTGGTCTACATTATTAATCATGCAGAGGACCAATGGATATTCCTCGATCCTGACTTTGTACCACTTCTGGAAAATATTCAGGATGATATCCCGAATGTGAAAGGCTTCATCACTCTTTGTGATGAAAAACAAACGCCGAAAACTTCTCTTAAAAATATTCGCTGCTATGAAACCTTACTATCCGAGCAGAAAAGTGATTTCGAATGGCCCGAACTAGATGAGTATTCTGCCTGCTCATTGTGCTACACCTCGGGGACCACTGGAAACCCGAAGGGCGTTCTATATTCGCATCGTTCAATCGTTGTTCATGCACTTTCGGTTTCCATGCTGGATGCTTCCGGTTTCTCTGCAAACGACATAGTTCTATCTATCGTACCGATGTTCCATGTGCATGCCTGGGGTTTACCTTTCCGAGCGCCGATGATCGGTTCAAAGTTGGTGTTTCCCGGCCGCTATTTGGGCAATGGGGAAGTGTTACAGAACCTGATTACAAAGGAGAAGGTTAGCTTCGCGGTTGGGGTTCCCACAATATGGCAACTTCTGATTGACTATTTGGAACAATCCGGTAAAAAAATTGAACCACTCCGGCGAGCAATCGTTGGTGGTGCCGCCTGCCCACAATCCTTATTTGATCAATTTTCCAACGAATACGATGTAGAACTTATTCAGGGTTGGGGAATGACAGAGCTAGGCTCGGTAGGTACAGTAAACATTCCAGGCCCTGATTTTGAACACCTAAATGAAGCGGAAAAAAAATCTTCCGTATTGAAACAAGGTCGACCTATATTCGGAGTGCAAGTCAAGATTACTGATGATGAGGGTAAAGAACTACCCTGGGACGGACAGACTTCCGGACATCTGTATGTGCGTGGACCAAATGTCTGTAATTCTTACTTCTCACAGGAAAGTGATGAATTTGCAGTAAACGGCTGGTTTATGACAGGTGATGTGGCGAATATAGCAGCGGATGGAACCGTACAAATCACAGACCGATCTAAAGACCTGATTAAATCAGGCGGTGAATGGATTAGTTCAATCGAAATCGAGAACTGTGCGCTAACGCACCCGCAGATTACTGAAGCTGCGGTCATAGGTGCGAAACATGAAAAATGGGGAGAACGCCCCTTCTTGATAGCAGTAAAGAGAGCTGAAGATTCATCTTCAGCCGAAGATATTTTAAATTGGTTTGATGGAAAAATTGCAAGCTGGTGGAAACCAGACAATATCCTCTTCGTAGAGGAACTACCTCATACCGCAACAGGGAAGGTCAGTAAATTATCTCTACGTGAAAAATATGGAGAGTTCTTTATAAAGTAGTAACAAGTTTTTAGCCTATGTATTGACTGTGTTTTCTCTGAACATAATCTTCATACCAACCGATTACATCCGATAAATCATTTATAACAACCATTTCATTAGCTTGATACAGTTGTGACCAGTATAAATTTGCTGAAGAGACAGCTAAATAGTCGCCAAACCCGGGAATGTCATCAGCATTACTAATATTACGAAAGATAAATATTTTGTTGTGCATTAATGAGTTGGGCATAACCTCAGCAAAATGAAGCTCGACTAGCCCATCTGATATAAGGTCATCCAATATTTCTTTGGATGATCCGCCGTAGTGCTCAGATTCGGGAGGACACAACACAATTTTAACAGGTGGATATTCAGGTGGTTTGCCCGGCGGCCATAAAACTTTCAGTCTTTTTTCCAAGGCCAGCGCTACAGGATCACCTGTTTCTCCTGAGACGTGTCCGCTGACATCCAAATACCAGTCCATCATTGCAATCATTACCGTACTGTTTACATCTATGCGATTAAACAGACTGATAATTTCATCATTTATGTCGCCAAGCGGTACATCTAGAGCGTCTGTCGTTGCTGTCTTGGTGGAGACAAATTTAAAATCAGGCATAGTAGAATTGTTCTCTTTTTTCCACACTAATCAATCAGCGCGTAGTTGGACGTTTGTATGTGATACTACAAAATACAAGTATATTTCTTTACCCAACCTCTAGCCACTGGCACTGTGAGAAATTTTGCGATTTCCTATTCCACTATAGCCCGTCTACATGGCGGTTTTTTGTTTGTGGTCATCTTGACCTGCATTTCCTTTGAAGCATCAATTTCACTCTATCGCCTCGCTTCCAATAGCCTTTGAACAACTTCCTCCAACTCACAAGACAAAACGCCCAGACTGTCATCAATTAAGTTTCTCCTCTTCCACTCTTCATGAGAAGTCATTGGTTCAGACCACTTCGCTCTAAGTATTACTTCTACGTCGATTGTGAAGTCCTTTTCCATAGTTATCTCCTTTTTGATGTTCTGGAACTTAAGAGCTTAATCCTATGGAGCAAGTAGAGATGTGTTAAAGATAACATTGTTGGTGTATTAACGACTACCCTAGATGGGGTACATACATAAATGAAAGATAGAGTTAGGATTTAAATCCCAGTACCACCCCCTACGGCCCTTCTAGATTCGACGGGAGGGCCGTTTCTTTATCCAGTTAACATTCAGTATTGGCCGCTGTGCTAATCAGTCGAGTGAGAGATATTAATCACACATGACACTAATCATTGGAGGACAGGGAAACCAGGATGGTTATCTCTATCCACCAATTGCTCCGATGTACCTACGTAGGCCGAGGCTTTTCTACGTCAATACTGAAGACATTATTCACTTCAGCTCCGCCTCCTTGTGACAACTCAGAGGGAACAAGGTATCAGCAATTAAGTGAGATGAGTATGCTAGGTGTCACACCTTTTTAGATATCAGTCAGGCTAACTGTCCAGTCCTGAACTGAGATAGGGACAATTAAGACTATGATAGTAGATCGATTTAACGACATCTGTAGTTTGGGAGTATCCAGGAAATAAGGGCGTAAACTTCTAATAAATACTTGTTAGGAATCAAAAAATGAAAACAATAACAATATGAAACGAATTCAATTTTCTATCCCTTTTTCAGTGGAGCTTACTAAGGAAAACTCATGGGAAACTCTTAACGAAAAAAATACTTCATTTGGTATTGTTCGGTGCCACTTCCAGTTGAACGAAAGAACCTTGGATATGCCGCATCAGGTTGGGGATGCCTTAGCCGTATACAAGTCACCCGAAGGAGTTGGTTCCCAACATGTAATTGCTTCGAGCTTTGAGCTTGAAGAAATCAAGCAGGTATCATCAATTAGGCAATTTCTTCTTGAGCACGAGTCAACTGCGCGATTTGCTACTGAACTAGCTGGAAAGATAGGGTTCTCAAAGAAAAATGAACTATCCTCGAAAATAAAGATCGAACTTTCCGAAAAGCTAAAAACAAATATTTCATCCACTAATGAATTAAGCGAAAGTCAGAAAATTCGCGAAACTATAGCTTTCGAAATAACAAATACGATTAATCCCAACGTTATAAAACCAATAGTTGCCGTTCCGGTTTATAAACGAAAGGCATATGATTTATTACTTGGGCACGTAGACTTCCTGAGAGTGGACTACGAGCGTTCTTTTTTCGGGCTAAGGAAAAAGGCAAAAAAGCTTCCACCAATCTTCGACTATACAAAACATCCTAATAGGATTAAGTTCGGCACTCCACTGTCAACCATAATGTACTGGGAGTTTTTGCCGAGAAGTTCAGTTTTAATGCTTGAAGATGAGCACGAAGTACAGGTAAGTGATGCTGAACAAATCACAGTTGATTTTCCGCAATGTACTAAGCCTAAACACGTAAAATTTCCAGATGTCCCAAGCCTATACCAGATTGCAAATGCAGCATTTCCTTTAAAGTGGGTATTAAGAAAGTCAGAGACAAAGGAATGGACCGAAGATGAGCTAAAACAAATTGAACTGGAGGAAGTTAAAAAACAGAAAAACGGCTGGTGGAATAGATATGGATCAAAAAGCTAACAATCATTTCACCCGTGATTACTGTCGTCATGTGTTGCATTGCGACAATCGTGGTTCTAATTGTCGAACTTGGTTTGGGTTTCTGCTCTGCGGTACTTTTTCAGAGCCTTAAATGCAATTATGGCCTGTCCAATCATCATTAGTTTCTCATCAGAAAAACATCAGAATTGCTCATGCTGTTTAGCTTTATAGTGAGAGAAAGCCTGTTCCTTAGTCACTACACTAAAGTGGACACGGAATTCAGAATGGTTACTCATTTCATTCTTGGGCTTGGGAAGGTCTCATTTGTATCGTTGATAGGGTGTAAACGTTTCGAAACACACCATCTACGCTTAGCCAAATAATGGGAGAAATAGCAGAATCATAGCACTAGATTATTAGGTTCATCGTTTGGCTAGCTAGCATATATCTTAGCTCTATTATGTCGTAAGCGAGATTATTGCTTTATTGCTGGACGGTAAAACGGGGAGGTTTATTATAAATGGTGATTAGGTTATGTATTATTTTTGTAATCGTCTCGCTTAATGGGTGCGCCACCAATAATCCGCTCTCAACTCTTACTCTTGAAGGGCCTAAAGCCATATTACCTAGCGATCAAGTAGAAGTGGATGAGATAAATTCTGGGTTTATTACAGAGGTTGATGCTCAAATTCTTAGTCATCAGACTTATTTAGATGAAACTGCACCTGATGAGCGTGATAGAGAGGATTATTGGAAAGCAGTTCGTAACAACATACAAGATAAAATAATTCGAGCCTCGATCAATCGATGCGGTAGATATAAATTGAATATCAAACGCTTTGACGGGGTTTGGAATTCAACTCTTGGTGGTCTTTCGATAATTTCGGCCACAGCTGGTGCGTTGTATCGGACGACAAGTGTTGCCAAGATATTTTCAGCTACAGCAGCAGCATTAACAGGGATAAAAACAGAAGTTAATCAATCTTTCTTTAATGAAAAAGTCATCCAACTATTAACAAAAGCGATCGATGAGAGACGAAAAACTACCATGGAAACGATACTCGCTCACCGGAAAAGTAAAACTGTACTTGATTATTCAATAATGAATGCAGTTAACGATGCTGTCTATTATCACAATCAATGCTCTCTAAATGTTGGGTTAGAAGAAGCCGATGATTCAATTCAAAGGGTTAATAACCCAGGATTGATTGAGTTTCAGAAAACGCTGGGAAGATTTAAGCACGAATTTAAGATAAAGGCAGTGACTGAGACGACAGGCCCTGAAGAGAACACTGTGCCGGAGGCGGCAACAGAATCTGGTACATGAACAAACTCTTTACACGCACTCTGAAAGAGTGTGAAGTTTTGGCGACTTAAATCAAGAGCTGAGCGAATTGTGGCAGTATAGCTACCAATGATGATAGAAGAGAAGCACGAAAATGTCAGAATGCGAAAAATGCGATTTAAATGAAATGTTAGAACAAAAAAAGCTCCGCATAGCATACTATCAATTAATTTTCATAGCACTTGCCACTTTCGCCGGTGTCTATCAGTTCGTTTATAAAGAAATTACAATTCCCAAGTCGGCACCAGTGAACATCACGCTAGATTTGGAACTAAAGAAAATATCATCCAACATTAATAGAAATATGATGAGTGGAGACAACGAAGAAGAAAATGATTTCGTACAAACGACTGTAACCGCTGAGAATCCTAGTACTCGAACAATTCATCTATTGCCAAGTACAATTTCCTTCATGGGAATTGTAACAAGCGAGTCCGATAGGACAAAAAGCGAAATCATGGAGGCTATTGCTTCGTCAATGAATGAAGGATATTCACGGAACATTATTCATAAATACTCCGAAGTGGATACTGTCCGCTATATCTCAGGAGGGAGCTTGTTTTTTGACAGGGTACTAAAACCTGGTGAAAAGGTTTCCCGCACAGTTATCGTACCCGTTAAGAAAACTTATGATTTACTCGAAACTCACGTGTTTATGGCGAGTGCAAATGATACTTCAAAATTATCCGTGAATTGGAGTGCTACTGAAGATAATTTATTGGCTTACGAGATACATTATAAATGTTATGACGAAATAAAACCGCTTACTGATCTAAAGAATGCAAATCAAGTACGGTCGGATTTGGAACTACAAGTTGTAAAAAACACTTCAGAAATATATTTGAACTAATTGGGCGACAAAAATGAAAAACCTACTCGTTATATTGCTATCACTTTGTTTTATAAATTCTTTATTCGCTCAGAGCGTTGAAGGTGAACATGCCGATGGAGGTGTGATAAGAGCTGGTACGGCGCCGGGGGCCCCTAAAATATTCCCAGAATACATGGGTAAATTAGTTTTATTCGGAAATTTACATGCTCATTCAGCACTCTCTGATGACGTTAAAACTAGATACAAACGGAGAATGACGCCTAAAAAGGCATACTCATATGCGATGAAGCATGGTTTAGACTTTCTCGCGCTTACAGATCATCACAAAGGCTATATGCAAGATCAAGAAGGGCGTCTTATATTAGATGAAAAGTTCAAGATTGGTGACGATGAATATCATGACAAGTCATATGAGGTAGCAATGAAATTTAATGAAAGGCATACAGGACAATTCGTTGCGATTCCTGGTATTGAGTGGGGTACAACGAGTACTGGGAATCATATAAATATATTTGGAGCGGCGTCATTACCTAATAAAGAAGAAATTCTAGATCACCATTATCTCGACCTTATTGAGTGGGCACGGGAATACGCTGAGTTTATTCAGTTTAATCACCCAAATAGTGGGGGTAGTTCGAATAGCAAGAGGCAAGGTAACTATGGCGTCAAACAGTACACAAATGAAGATGAATTTGTTGAGGTAGTGGACCCGGTAGTTAAGACGATATCTCTGATCACTACTGTTGGTGGCGGGCATATCACAGGAAAGCATCGTCACTCAGAGAAAAAGGTTCATCGGCGAGGGCAATGGGAAAAGTATTATAAACGTTATCTGAATATGGGTTTTCATTTATCGCCATCTGCTAACCAAGATACGCATTACACGAACTGGGGAAGTGTTACAGCAGCAAGAACGGCGGTATGGTCGGACGGTGTTACATATAGCGACCTCATGGAAGCTTTTCGTAGCAATCGCGTTTACGCTACAGAAGATGACGAACTAGTTGTGGCTTTTACAGCAGAGTATGGCGGAAAGACCTACTGGATGGGAGATTCAATTGAAATTGGGCATGATGAGTCGACGATTGATATAAAAGTACAAGTTTGGCAAGCATCAGGTATTGATCAAGATCCTCTGGATGAAGGACCGTATACAATAGAGCTTCTCAGCGATTGGGATGGGGTTGGAGAGCATGAAGCTGCCGTTTGGGATGTGCAGAAAGGCGTAAAAACGGGTGAGCTTGCCATGTGGCAAGATATTGAAGTGGTGGATGGAGAATATATCTACATTAGAGTCAGGGAAGAAGGTGGCCAAGATAATCTACTAGGGGATGGCGAGGACGTGCTAAACAATGAAACAGGGGTTCACAAAAAGGATGGTAAAAGAGATAATATGAACGACACGGCTTGGACTTCACCAATCTGGTTTACTAAGTAGTCGAGTTATTGTTATGGAAAAAGTCTTTGATTATAGATCGCTCCGTCTCCTAGTAGGGATGATTGCAATGCTGTTACCGATTGTTGTCACAGGGATTGCAGCGAAAGAATTATCTTCCATCAGTGCTTCTTATTATACCAATGCGCGTGATGTTTTCGTGGGCATGCTTTTCATAGTTGGTACATTCCTGTTGGCATACAATGGACACACCAAACCACAAGCGGTTCTGAGTAAAATTGCGGCGATGGCGGCTTTCTGTATTGCACTATTTCCTACTGCATGTGAGTGTTGCGGTACGGACTGGAGCGCCATGGTTCATTACATGAGTGCGGGTGTCTTTTTTTCAATTCTGGTCTATTTTTGTTTCGTACCTTTTCAATACGAATTCTGGAGTAGCAAAATAGCTAATCTTTCGAGAAAGAGACTGGCTCGAAGTGCTGTTTATTTTGTGTGTGGAATTGTCATGATATTTTGTATTCTTATTATTGCGTTCGCATCCGATACAGCAAAAGAACAACATAACCTAACTTTTATTGGGGAGTGGGTAGCCCTTGAGGCATTTGGTCTCGCTTGGATTGTGTCAGGAAAGTTCTTTACTTTACTTGCTGATCCTGATGAGGAGCTAAAGTTTCGTAATTAATTAGGAGCTAACATGGAAAATAACCCTGCTGAAGAACATATTGGGGCTAGCGAACCCCCTGTTTTTGGCAAACTTTCGGAAATTCTCACCCTCGCCATATACTTCGAAGTCATAGGAGTAGTCTATTCAGTATGTTTCTTCGGCTTTTTTGATTTAAATTTTGCAGATTACGCTGATATTGATGATCTTCTGTTAGGTTCGTTTAAAGAACCAATTGTATTTATTGCAGCATTGGCAATTGTTTTGAGCATAGTGGCAAAGCGGTCGAAAAAAAGCAGTATGAAAGAAAGTATTGTGATGTTAACAATTCCGATAGTCGCAGCAATAATAATGGCCTGGTTAGCACATTTTTATATTACTTCTGAAAACCGGGCAATGCCTCTATCAAACACGGGAACCAATGTAAGGGTGGATTTAGCGGTATCATTGAAAAATGTTGAGGATGACAGAATCATTCATTCCGTAAGGTTGCTTGGCACATCTGGTGACTATTTCTTCTTTTTCGATAAACTGACAAACCAGAAAGGAGAGAAGGCAATAAGCACAATCATATTACCCAAATCATCGATCACCAAACTAGCCGCAGAAACAGTCATAGAATAATTCATATTAGGGGCATCTCGGAGAAACTCAATTGATAGGCATTTGAGGAAAATAGATGATACAGGCTAGATAAACGTCGATAGAGTCCGTTCTTCATTCCGAAGTGAAGTGATTACAACCCAATTCTATAACGTTGAATAGGCAATAGAACGTACTTAATTCTCTCGTCAGATTCGTTCTGTTGGGTTCCACAACTTGAAAGCGTATATTCACTTCCTATCCATTCGTAAGAGTAACCAACCTAAATAAGTACACATCTGATACAAGGGGGCAAAAATTGGATCTGTCTTCCACTTGGGGGCAACTATGGGGGCAATAGTTTTTGGTTAAAAGATAAAGCTATAGTATATCAATTAGTTATGAGTCCATTGCGAATCCCTCTCTCCGCCAGTAAAATGCAAGGCGCTTTACGCCCCTTTTTTAATTCGCAATGTTGAATACTTTCCCATTAATGGTTGTGAGATTAACCAGTCGATGCAACACAAGCATTAATGGGAAAGATTGTTATTATAAAATAAATATTTTCCTTAATCTGCGATAACAATAGTAATTCATGTAATTATTGTTAACCAGTATTAGCAAAAGTAATTTTGAAACTCTCCAATTATTAATGATCGGGATAAGAGTCTGCAGGTTGGCAGTATTTTTATATAAACGAGAGAATTCAAGAAATTTATTTTTGAGCTTTCCCAATTTTGATGTTTTGCGTATTCAATTATTTTATTACCAAGGTATTGATATCTAAGAAATGATTAAATGAAACAGTTTAAATAATAAGAGCCGGGGTACATGAAGGGGCATATCATGCTTTACTTATAAAATGGATATATATGTCGATAAAATAATTGGCCGATATGTAAGCGAATCTCGTACAGATAATGTGTTTTAATTTTAGTGAACTACAAGTGAGAGATTCGAGTTTTTTATGACACTACACCCTGTATGGACAAGGAAACCAGGATGGTTATCGCTATCCCCCCAATACCCCGTTGTACTTTTAGTACTTCGGGGCTTTCGCGATTAATTTTCTTAACTAAAGATATCAATTATGGATGTCTCGTTTGAGGTATATATGTCTAATTTCTGATTGACCGTATCCCAAGATAAGAGCCCATCCACGATTTGGCCTCGAGACATTTTCATTCTGAAAATGGTCATATGATATTTTCTAATGCAAACGACCGAGTTAAGGCTTTAGGAATTTTAGCACAAGTGCTGTCTTTGATTTGGTATTAGTCTTTTTATAAATGTGCTTTAAATGTGTTCTAATTGTATGGATTGTGGTGTTCGTTTTAGAAGATATAGATTTTAGATCGGGGTTTTCTAATAAATGTAAAACTAATTGGTACTCGCTACGAGTCAAATCGTATTTGGCTAGTAGGTGCTCTTTCATTGGAGCATTTTTTTCGGTTAATGCAAATACTATAGCTGTGTTTAAATCAACTTCACGCACAGGTTTGTTTATAAAGCCGGCATGAACTGTTTCTTGAACGCGGGAGAGAAAATGTTCTTCGTAATGCGAGGTTATATAGATAATAGGGATAGAAGAATCCTTAGTTATTATGCCAGCCGCTGTGATTCCATCCATTGTCCCTTCAAGAACAATATCCATTAAAATTACGTTAGGAGACAATAGTTTAGCTTTTTCGACTGCTTGCTCTCCGCTACAAACAGTTGCAACAACAGAACATCCAAGTCTTTGAAGGTATAAAGTTAGAATCGATGCGGTAGTTTGGTCGTCCTCAACAATTAGAATATTACTGTTCTCTATATTCATTACGATAGAGTGCCACCTCAAGCTCAAATATCTCACCAACAAATATATTTATACGATTTGCTGCGACGCAGCATTAAGACTATGACCTTTACCCCTCAAGTTATTGACTTCAGTTATGGGCATTAACATCATTGAGGCTCCCCGATCTTTACACCACAGTCTATGCAGACGGATGTCGAGCAGTCTTATGAGGTAGAGTCCACTTTTGTATCTTGTAAAATATCATTAGCGGGTTTCAAACCCCTAAGTCTTCGTCGAAATTCATCCGTAATCTCTCTTGCGTCGTCTCGATCCCCAATTACACGCGGCGTAATAAGAACTAATATTTCAGTTCGCCGATTCTCTGAGCTTGTTTGTCCAAATAATTTTCCGATTAGTGGGATTTTATGTAAAACTGGAATGCCACCTTCATTATCCGTCTGTGTATTCTGAATAAGTCCGCCAAGCACGATAGTGTCGCCAGAATTAATAGCGACAACGCTTTCAACTTGACGCTGTTGAATAGTGGGTGCATCTATATCTGACGATGTAGTGCTGACAGCGGTGCTGACTTCTTGTTTAATTTCCATTGTTACGAGCCCACCACTATTCACTCGAGGAGTAACGGTTAAGGTGATACCTGTTTGTCGAAATTGAATCTCATTCACAGTTGGCGCACTGGGATCCAGATTACTAATCGATTGTCTAGATGGTACTGGAATTTCATCCCCCACGTTTATCATCGCGGTTTCTTTGTCTAGTACCATTAATGAAGGTGAAGACAATACATTTACTTCAGATTCATTTTGTAATGCATTTAAGGCAAGTCGCACTTGATCTGCAGCATCTACGACAGTAAATGAAAATCCTGGACTGAGCGCATTGATACCAGTACTACCTAGATCGAGTGTACTGCGTCCACTTTTCCTCTCACTGCCATCAATTGTGTTATTGAAAAACCATTCAACGCCGTAGCTAAGATCATCTCTTAGGCTGATTTCAAGGATACTGGCTTCAATTACGACTTGAAGTGGCGCCACATCAAGTTTCTTAATTGTTTCAGCCACCATCTTGTAATCTCTTGGTGTTGATAGTACGACTAATGCATTACGTACATCGTCAGCAATAATTTCAATAGAGCTGGCGTTTGGTAGCACCAGCCCAGTGTCCTGAATGGGAATAGTTGAACTAGGAAGTGCGGGTTGTTTCACACCATTTTCGCTGATTTCAACTGGTGTCAAACCCGGTGCCAACTGGGTGGATTGTGAAGATTGCAATGTTGATGTAGATAAAGTTGATGAGGTGCCAAGTATATTGTTCAAAATGTCGGCAATTTCGAGTGCCTTAGCATTTTTAACATCGTATACATACAATCGTTGACCCACGTGCTCGCCGGGTCTGTCAAGCCGGTACAACCAAATTTCAATTTCTCGTAACGCTTTTAGCGTCGAGCCGACAAGTAATATTGAATTAAGTCTTTCTATGGGAACTGTGCGAACTAGTCCGTCCAATAGTTCCGAACTGGTGTCCCCCTGTATTGCGCCGACGATAGAGTCTAGCTCAGATTTCATGGTTTTTGGATCGACATAGTCCAACGGATACAATCCAAAAGACATGCCACTGAGCCAGTCCACATCGAATATAGCTATCGTATCTTGAATAGTTCTAATTTGTTTTGCAGTGCCAGAGACAATTAGTAGATTACGTCGTTTATCAATCCGTACATCTTTGCCATCTGCAATGAAGGGCTCAAGTATTTTCTGCATTTCAGTCGCAGCGATGTGGCGCAGTGGAATTAATTGAACTCTATAGCCGCCCTTACGATTGTTTTCATCAGTTTCTGCGGATAAATAGCCGCCCAGGGTCTCTTTCTTAGAAAGAACTTGATACCTGTCGTTACTACGTACTAACACGGCCCCATTCATGCCCAGTATGTCATCAAGCAGCGGGATAAGCTCAGACTTGTTTAGTGGATGAGTCGAACCAATCGTTACCTTCCCTGCGACTTTGGGATCCATTAAGTAATTTACGGCGAGTATGTCGCCTAAGACCACTTTTACAATTTCACGTAAATCTGTATCTTCAAAATTAAGCGTAATTTCACCATCACTATTTTCTAGTATTTGAGAAGTGTCCTGATGGGTTGGGTTAGCAATGAAGTTACCACTGCCTATTCCAACTATTTGATGATGATTTTGATTGTTACTTAATTGACGTCGATGACTAACATCACTTTCAGTGTTCACTATTTTTTCCGTTGATACTTCTGCGCCTTTTTCGCCGTTGACTAAATTCTCGTTCAGAGAGACGGACTCAAGCGGCTCAACCTCCTTAGAAGGCAAGAAATTACACGCATTAACAAAACATAATAGGTAAGACATTAACGCCAAAATTACGAGTCGATAGTTTGTGATCAATTGATTTTCTCCCTGATAAGACCAATTACTAAATCATGTATTTTGAAGTCATTAGTTGGACTATATAATCTACTGTGCATCGTGCTAGCTCGATTTAACAATCAAATAAGTAGTTCGACAATCTAATCATTTTACTGTTTCTATATTACTAGGTTTTTTCATTTCTTTAGTTGGTGAATTAATGCTGGTACGTTCAGTAGTCATTACTATGTTTTCCTGACTCGCTACGTCATTCATCTCATTGGCAGAGTATTTTGATGTTTTCACCATCAATTCAAGCTTCCTAACTTCACCACCTCTTTTGAGAGATACTAATCTTGGCTCTATCGCCGTGACTTTCCAACCATTGAGATCGTCACCCTGAAAGACTTTATGTAATTTTTTACTATTTTTAGACTGAAGTAGTGAGATTCGTTTGTCTTCAGTAATAAAGATTGCAGATAGAAGAAATTCTTCTTGTGATTCTCTTTGCTTTTTTGGCTCTTTAGTCTTAGCAATTACTTTTTTTGCTACAGGCGGACGCCGATTGTCCATAAATAATGGTCGAGTAACAATACGCTCATAAGCATCAATGGGTTTAATGGGGGCTTTTAAATGGCTATTCTTTTTTAAAATATATTTTTCTTGTTGTTGTACATTCGATATCTTCGTAGGGGGCAGTATGAAGTCCCTGTTTAAGTCAATAACCATGACAATGAGAAGACAGAAACACAAGCATGCAAGGACGAGATTAAAGTAAAACTGTTTATTTTTTAGTGTGTTCACGAACTTTCTGCTTTATACATAAAGCCGCTCACATTAAGTTTAATATCAAGCAATTCCGTTCCACGCCCTGTACGATTCGTACTGGACCCATGACGTTTCTGTACCTGTATATTATCGATAACTAACATAGGCGTATCGCCATTTAATTGATACATCACGTTTCTAAGTGCGTCCATATTACCGCGCATGTGTACTTTTATAGCTACTCTCGGGAATGTATCTATTTCTTTATGCTGGATTACCTGTGTGCTGATTAAGCTGCTGTTACTATTTTTAACTAAGGTTTTGATGTGTTCTTGTAAGTCGGCTGCGGCAAGTGATTCAGTTTTGGTTGTCAAAAAACCAGAATCATTTATTTTTTGTTTTCGTAACCGTTTCAATTCATCGGATAGTCGCTCAGCCGTTTTATTAACATCACCTAATTTATAATGTTGAAAGAGCACACTGTCATAGCGTTCCAAGATAGCGTGACGTCTTGTGAGGGCAGGATGAAAAATCAAAAGATAAATAAGCATTAGCATTACCAGTAGGATAACGAGTGATAGCGCAGCGTGTTGAGATGAGTTTAAATTAATCACTAGCTAGTAGTCTTCTTTGCTAACTCTGCTTTCACACTGAACTTGTCTTTGTTAGTGGAGTCGTTATGGGTCAGTGGTGATTGGAAATGCGTATTTTGAAAATAGGTGGAATTTTCAATGATCTGAATGAGGGCAGTGGCCGTAGAGGACTCGCCTTCCATTTGAATTACAGAATTGCGAATCACAAGACGATTAAGCCATGTGTCGTCCGGCAACACTTTCGTTAATTCGTCGATTAATTTAATTGCTTGTACATGTTCAATTTTCTTTTTATCTAGAAAATGGATGCGTGACAAGAGGTTGCTTTTTTTGGCGAACATGTGCTCCAACTCTAGTGCCATTTGTTGTCGTTCAGCCATGCTTGCCTCGAGCGCAGCTATCGTTTGTTCATGCTTGGAAAGTGGAAGATACAATGCGGTGATAAGTAGTAGGCAACAGGAGGAAACTAATACTAGTGGCAATTTAATTTTTGCTTTGTCTTGCGGATTATCCGGTTTTATTGGCAGTAAATTAATATTGTAATAAAGTCCCCTGTCATTCATTGTTGACATGCGCATTATTCGAATCGGCCACTTTGTAAATTGTGACAATAGGCTGTCTACTATGGCTTTCTGGCAGACAATTAGCTCGATTTCAATTTTATCTTTATCAGAATCAGATTCCACAATCAAAAAGTCATAGTAAACATCGTCAGCGGTGAATGGTGTAGTTCTATTCAATTCAAAACTGAGGGCCTCTCTTATATTGTCTTTAGCGGCATAGGGCAGAGTTACTTTTTTTACAAGCAACTTACTGCTAGGAAGCATGAAAATAGTTTCGTAATGAGTATCACGCAGTTCAAACAACCAGTTCTGCAGAGAGCCTAATTCCAATTTTTCCTCTATTCTGAATTGGCGCGTTTTCAGCAGTTCTCCATTATCATCATGGTGATGTATTTCTAGAGTACTATTATCAATTTCAAGTAGCAGGTAATTAGGTGTTGGCTGAATCAGTTCACGCACTTGCGCAGGCAAGAGGGTTAGTAATCCGGACACCCACCACTGCAAGAATCTGTCAATATTGCCTAAGAATGTCATAGGTCATTAATCAAGGATGTCTGACTATCCATATACGATGAAATGCCGGGTAGGACTCTTATCGTTCGAAGAGCGCGAATGAACCGAAGTAAGATTGTTAATTATTGTTTTTAATTCCATTTTTATATTTGCGGCTGATATTCCAGAGAAATAAGACTCGTTATATTGCATTGAAATATTTCTTTGATTATTTGTGTCTCTCAATTCTTCTTTCAGTTTTGATCCTGTGCCTATTAAGTTGGGGGGATTATATCGTTTCTATAAATTGCGCATTAGGTTCTTTACTTAAAGGAAATAGGCGTTATTAAGAGTTGTTGATTGAAAATATTATTGTCGTTCTATACTAACTCCACGGCAGAATGACATTGCACTGTCGTTTCAATTTTATAGCTAAACGTTCATAGCAAGTATTATATTACTAAAGTAAAAATAGAGTGACGTTTATTATGCAGATCAGAATTAGAATCAGGTTTTGTGTTCTAGTATGACGTAACATTAACCAGCTAATAGCATCAATTATTTCTTAGCATTAATAAACAGTAAGTTATGATTATGAGTTCAGAGTTAACCGCATCACCCATTTTAGGTATATCTCAATGTTTGTATGTCGTGCTAGGATTTGTGTCGCGTTAATACGTATATTAAACCAAATAAAAAAACGTAATTTAAGAGATAGCTATGGAAAGTACCAATTAACGGATGAGATTAATGCAGTTGTTTATATCATTTAATTTATCCTCTACTTCAACAGCAGCTTCATTAATTAGCTGCATTTCTGCCATGACTTATTTGTCGGTAATTACTGCACCTTTGTATTCTTATCTTCAATGGGAGTGAGTTAAGATGCTAATCAAAAATACAGTACTTTGCGTGTTGTTGCCCGTTTTTGTTATTGGTCACAATGTTTACAGCGCGCCAAGCCACAAGCGAAACGTTAAATCACCAGAGTTTTCGGAAAGCGTCACGACCAGTGCTAACTGTCAAGCAGGATATGTAATAGATGCAGCGGTGAAAACGTCAAAGAAGAAAGTGAAAATTGTTGGGCAAACGAAAATAGGTTGCAATTCTATTGGGCAATGTACTTCCTATCAGGTAACGGCGCATCATCCAGAAGGGAAATCTTATTCAATTGAAATTGATTTAACATGCAGTGGTGATGAAAAAGATTCTGAGCTTAACAGGTTATTAGAGATAAAAAGGAAGTATGAGGAGGCGAATAAATGAAAAAGGAATTCGATTCTAAAAGAATTAGAGCAAAAGATGTGCTCCATTTTTTGTTTTGTTTGTTCGCCCTTTTTATGAACACCGCTGCTGCAATATCGGTCTCACCATCGCCAAGCTACACGAGTGTGCTGAATGTCACCTGGAGCAATGCAACATCTGGCAGTTCTAGCTATGGTAATCAGTTACAGAAAAAATCAGGGAGTGGCGGCTGGGCCTATGTTTCGACTTCTGCGGGCGCGAAATCCAAATATTACAGCAGCAGTGGTAACACGACTCATCAATTCAAAATAGTAAACATAGGTTGCTCATGGGGTACATGTTGGGAGTATCTAGTTGAGGGGCCTGTTTCTGTTTTAACCACAAACCCTTCATCTCCTTCAACTCCGTCTGGTCCAACTAATGATGCGAATGGTGCTTATACAATCAGTTGGGGTGTGGCCACCGGTGCGGTCTATTATCAGGTACAACAAAGGATCAGTACGGGCGGTTGGTCGACTTACAATACCAGTACGTCAAGAAGCAAGGCGTTCTCAGGTAATGGCAATGGTATATGGCAATATCGTGCTCGTGGATGTGCGGTGTCAAACTACACGCGTTGTAGTTCTTGGAGTGGAATTAAAAGTGTAAATGTCGCTATTGCACCTGGAGTACCTGCGTCGATATCGATTTCACCGACTACAAGTAATGATGGTGCGCATACCGTAAGTTGGGGGAGCTCATCTGGCTCTGTGACGACCTATCGGCTTGAGCGTGCAATCGGGGGGGGAAGTTATAGTCAAATTTATTCAGGTACAGGATTGTCTCAAGCCTACAGTGGCCTTACCGATGGTAGCTATCAGTATAGGTCGCGAGCGTGCAAAACCATAAGCAGTTACACCAATTGTAGTGGGTATCGAACGAGTTCAGCAGCGACAGTCAGTACCATACCCTCAACACCAGGAACACCTGTTATCGATGATGGTACTAGTAGCCCGGATGGTGCGTATACGGTTAGTTGGACTGCCTCAACCGGTCCTGTTACAGCGTATGAATTAGAAGAGCAGGTGAATGCGGGTGCATGGACTCAGATTCAATCCAGCACAGCGCTCAGTTTGGCTCTTAGCGGGAAAGCAGACGGAGACTACGCTTACCGCGTACGAGCTTGCAGCGCGAGTGGTTGCAGCGGCTACACCAGCATCACTAGTGTGACTGTCTTGCTCATACCAGGAGTTCCGGTCTCGCTGACGGCACCCGCTTCAAATACGGATGGAATTTACACAGTCTCATGGAGCGCCGCGAGCGGGACAGTGGCGACCTATACCTTGGAAGAGCAATTCAACGGTGGTAGTTGGACTGTTGTCCAGAATACATCGGCACTTAACATGAATATCACAGGTAGAGGTGATGGTACCTATACTTATCGAGTAAAAGCATGTAACGCCAGCGGTTGTAGTGCTAGCACCTCGACTATAAGCGTAGCCGTATTACTTGTACCTAGTGCACCCGGTCAATTCAGTATCACAGCTTTAATGGAGCAGTTTCAACTCATTGTAAGCGGGTTCCTACCCAGAAGCAGAAAATGGCTAGACACACCGCATTCTCTTGAAAATGGACAACAGGAGGTTCGCTCATGAGCCATCTCTATCGAACACTCATGAAAGGCGTCGGTATCGTATCTCTCGCATTATTATCTTTGAGTACATGGGCGGCAGTGACGGTTACCCCATCAACTAGTTATACAGGAAGTTATACAGTGACGTGGCCAGCAGGGCAGACATTATTTGAAAATAATGTTAGCACTGGGAATAGTTCCGGCTCATTGAGCGTCAGCGGGAAGGCCATAGGCAGCTATACCTATCTTCCGAAGGAATGGAATTCTCAAGATAACGTTTGGGAACCTAAGCCGCCTTCGGGCACCGCAACCGTCTCGGCTCCAGTTGCCCCCGCGAAACCAACACTACCCACAGATGATACAGACGGTACATTCCGTGTGAATTGGAACACTGTCAGTTATGCCACCTCCTACGAAATTCAAGAAGTTGCCAGTGGTGGGTCTACGTGGAGTACCGTCGCTACACCCACAACTAATTATTATGATCGAACCGTAGTGGACGGGGTGTGGCATTACCGTGTGCGGGCTTGCAGCAGTCTTGGTTGCGGAACTTATTCGGCAATTAGTAATGCCATATATGTTGCTCGTACTCCAGGTGTACCAGGAACACCAACTATTTTACCGCTAACCTCAACCACTGGGGAGCATACCGTTGACTGGAGTGCAGCTTCCGGCTCGGTCAGTAAATACGAATTATTTCGTTCGTCTAATGGCGGAGACTACGGTGAAGTATATGATGGCGCCAGTAGCTCACAACCTTTTAGCGCTGTGGCGAGTGGTAATCATACTTTCTACGTAAGGGCCTGTAATGTAGTGGGTGGTTTTCCTGCGTGCAGCGCCAATTCTGGTACATCCGATGTTGCGGTTGTGAATTTGCCGCCGGTCGCGGTGCTTGATGCGACATCAACGGACGAAGACACACCAATAACGTACAATGTGATTGCAAACGACGTCGATCCAGAAAGCAACAGTCTAACTATCACTAATGTCACCACCCCTGCCCATGGCACAGTAAGCCATGATGCGGCAACAATTACGTTCACTCCTGCTCCAGATAATAACGACAACGTCAGTGTCACGTATACGATTACCGATGGCCCATCCACGGATACTGGCGTGTTCAATATTACGGTTAATGCGATTAACGATCCGCCCGTGGCTGAGTCAGATTTTGGCAATACCTTAGAGGATATTGCTGTCATAGTGGACGTACTTGCAAACGACACCGATATCGATATGGATAGTTTGTCCGTGAGTGCGATAACACACGGTACAAACGGTACAGTAACCAATAACACAAGTAACGTTACCTACACACTAAATAACGGGTTTGATGGCATTGATTCTTTCACCTATACCGTCGACGATGGTAATGGTGGCACAGCAGTTGGTAATGCATCGTTAACGGTCACGACGACGACCATCAATGATGACGACGGGAACTACACCGTTTCTTGGGGAGCCGCTACAGGTCAAGTTGATACCTATAAATTGGAAGAGTCAAGCGGTGGGGCCTGGACGGAAATTCAGGATTCAAGTGCCTTAAGCAAGGTGTTTACTAATCGGCCCGTTGGTGCTTACGATTATCGTGTGAGGGCTTGTAATAGTTCCGGATGTGGTGATTACAATCCAGTGAACACTGTAGTCTGTAATTACCCTGTTCCCAGTCAGGTTACCGGTCTTAGTGGTCCTGCGGGTTCCTCAACTGGCAATGTCCCCTTAACCTGGGATGCGCCGACAGGTCCGCTTGTGTGGCATGAAGTAGAACAAATCAAAGCTGTTCAAGTTAGCACCTACGATACCGCCAGCAGCAATCTTACTTACTCAGTTTTGGGTTTAAACGAAAATGGCGAATATCAATTTCGTGTACGAGCGTGTAATTTCAATGACTGTGGTGCCTACAGTGATCCCATAACGACCGTAGTCTCTCTAGCGAGCACGACTAGTTCTGTACCGACACCCACTGATCCGGAGGATATACCCGAAGGTCATCTGGGTTCCGTGTTTAAAGGCGTCTTGCCCGGCGATCACAATGTGAGCGGCTCTGGCGCGGCTAGTTACACTCTGCCCATTGCTGTGCCAGCCGGTACCAATGGTATGCAACCAAGTTTGTCGCTTTCATATAGCAGTCAAAACCGAAATGGACTGGTGGGTTACGGCTGGTCACTGAATGGCGTTGGCTCAGCTATCCGTCGTTGCCCCCATACCATTGCTCAAAATGGCAGTGTGCAAGCGGTTGAATATTCGAATAACGATCTCTTTTGTTTCGGTGGCCAGCAATTGGTGGTGAGCGGGAGTCATACTTACGGCGCCGATAACGCTGAGTACCGGACAGAATTAGACGGTTTTAATGAGATAATCTCGCATGGTGCAACAAGCTCTGGTCCAGATTGGTTTGAGGTAAAAGCTAAAAACGGACTGATTATGGAATTCGGTAACTCGGGTGCCAATCCCGATGGTGTAATCGAAGCAACCGGTAGAGATGAAGCCGCACTCTGGTTGCTAAAACGTGTGCAAGATCGAAACGGCAACTATTACACCGTCACCTATGAAAAAGATACCGACATAAACAATAACTTTAACGGCGATTATCGGCCTAAACATATTGACTACACTGGCAATGACACGGCTAGTTTTATAATAACCCCTTATGCGAGAGTTGAATTTGAGTACCAAACTCGATCTGATGTAATCACCCGTTATCATGCCGGTTCGCAATTAAAACAAAGTCAACGCTTGAGTAATATCAAAACCTTTGTCGACTTGGATAAAGACGAGGACTTTGTTGGGATAGAAGAAAACGGGGTTTATCATGAACAAGTACATAATTATGTTCTAAGTTACGGTGAAATCGATTCCACCGATTTTCCGCGATTGTCCAGTATCGAGTTATGTGTACCTAAAGATGATGGTGAGACAGAATTGTGTACCGAACCAACGTCCTTCGAATGGGTGGCAGAGCAAAGTGCCTATATTCTGAGTTCCTGGACAGGGCAGGCACCAGTATCCGGTGCTTTGCAAAAATGGGCCGATATGAATGGTGATGGCAAAATGGATTATGTCACTACCAACGGCACGAACCATTATATTTCACTTGTTGATGTCGCAGGGACGGCATACGACTCGGTAGGTACTTGGACTGCTCACGCTAAAGGCAGTAGCGATTTTGAAACGCTGACAGATCTCAACGGTGATGGTGTGGCCGATTATGTCACTATTGACAGTGACGGCAAACATTATTGGTCTATTTCAAATGGTGTAGACGGATACTTGGGTACTGGAGGATTTGAAGAATACGATACTGGTCTTGCCGTGTTAACCAGCGATGAACAGCAATTCATTGATCTCGATGGCGATAGCTTGCCCGATTATCTCCTGGCAAGTGGCACGACTTATACCGCACGTCTAAATAATCGTGCTGGATATCAAGGTAACCTACCCTGGACAGGCGGTCCGGATTTGGGTGCCCCGGGCGTTCAACGTCACAGTTTTCATGATGTGAATAAAGACGGGCGCACAGATCTTGTCACTATCAATGGCACCGCACATAGCGTTTACATTAACAATGGCAGTGGCTTTGATGCACCTCAAAATTGGGTGGCGCACGCCAGTAGCGATGCCTCTGGCTTCTGGGTGGATCTCAATGGTGATGGTTTGACCGACTATGTCACTATCGATAGCACAAACAGCGCACTACACCATGTTTCACTTTCGACAGGTGCGGGATACGCTATCGAAGATGAACCTTGGGGTGCCAATACCTTGGATGCCGGACGTGTCCCAGATTTCCGTGATATTAATGGCGATGGTCTTACTGACTACATTACTCCAGATGTCAATGGCGATCACAAAGTGTCTCTTTCCAACGGTCGTGATGGTTACGACAATGTCACTTGGAGCAATGGTCATGCTTTTGGCAGTAGTAATGTCTACGACTTCGTCGATCTCGATGGCGATGGCAAACCTGACTTTGTGTCGGTTAATATTGACGGCACACAGAATGTTGCCATCAATCGATGCCAGCCGATGCATTTAATGACCGAAGTGGACAACGGACTTAGTGTCATCACAAAATTCGACTACAAACCGCTAACTGATGCCAATGTCTATACGAAGGGTACATCGGCGGTTTATCCAGAAATGGATGTGGTCAATCCAACCCATGTTGTGGAACAGATGCGACACTCAGATGGGGTTGGTGGCGAGTTGGTTGCCAACTACCAATACGAAGGTTTCATGCGTCACCGCTGGGGCCGGGGAAGTTTAGGCTTTGCCAAAGTCACCGTCATCGATGAAGACCGAAATACTACTACCATTGCTGAATATGAACAGACCTGGCCCAAAACGAGTTTAGTGAAACATACTGAAGTATGGCTCACTGATGTGGATGCTAATTCGAATAATGATCCTGATCGTTTATTATCAGAAGGTGATACAACCTACAGCGCTTATCCGAGTGCCTTTCCCTTCGGTGCATTAACGCAATTTGTTGCTGTAGATACGGTAACAAACAAAGTTTACGATCCAGATGACGGTGTTCATCTCTCTACCAGCTCAAATACCAACAGCTCACCAGATGGCTATGGCTTCTCCGCAGTCACAACGGCTACGGTAACGGACATTGAAGATGATAATACCGAATACAAAACCGTTACTACGCGCACACCCGAACCTAATAACGTGACTGACTGGTTAATAGCACGTGTACAGGATGTCACGACTCATAATGAGATATTCCGCGATTCTCAAACTGAAATGGATACTGGTAAGGATCGCAAAACAGCGTTCAGTTACGACAGCTTAGGCAGATTATGGACGACTACCATTGAACCGGGTAAGGGTAGTGAGCATCAGGAATTGACATCAACCCTGGCTTACGATGTATATGGCAATAGAGTCTCTGAGACTATTGACGGGCCGAGTCTCACGGCACCCCGTCTTGAAAGTGTGGAATATCACAATAATGAACAAAAACCCTGGCACCGATTCCCCTATAAAATAACGAATGCTGAGGGACATTTTCAAACTCAGATCTATGACGACCGGCTGGGAGTATTGCTGACGAGAACAGGGCCAAACCTCCTGGATACGACACAGGAATACGATGAATTCGGTCGACTGACCAAACAAATAAACCCTGACAGCACAGAGTCTACTGTTAACTATTATAAACTCACGACACCAGTTAATAATGAAGCTATCTATATTGAGTCAGCGTCAACAGGGAATACCCCGTTGCGGGTGTTTTATGACGGCCAAGGTAGAGAGTTACGTTCTCGAGTCAAGGGTTTTGACGGTCGATTTATCGAGACCCTCACCGAGTACGATGACAAAGGGCGTTTAAAACGCAACTCACAACCTTACTATGATGTGGCTAATGAGGTTATTTATTGGAACACGCCTAGCTATGATGCAGTCAATCGGGTTGTCGGTGTTGTTGCAGCTGATATCACAGAGGATTTAACAACTGATTACGACGGATTTAATGTTACTCAAACGGATAATATACAACGGCAAGTTACCCGTATCAGTAACGCGATTGGGCAGGTCGTAGAGATGTTAGATCCCTTAATGGCGGGCGCCTCAAATAGAAATCGTACCACTTACGAGTACGACATTGCAGGTAACCTGACGAAGGTTCGTACAGGTGTGATTGATAGTTCCACTTTTGATACAGAGGTAACAAGTTTTTATGATCGTTTGGGTCGAGTTGAATATAGGACAGATCCCAATACTGGTACGGTTAATTATTACTATAATGCACTTGGCGAAATCACAGAACAAAATACGGAAGAGTTGCGAGATAACTCAGACACTGTGCTCTTCCAGTATGATTTAATAGGTAGAATTACGCAGCGGACAGAGCCGGAAACTGCTGGCGGTGACGTAACCTTGGTGACAACATGGAGCTATGACTACTGGGATAACGGTAACAATAAAGGCAGAGGTCGCTTGCGTGAGGAAAAGCTGACACGGACCGATGGATCTAACCCATCTACTACTCCATTTATTCGTACCTCATCACATAGTAGTGCAGACTTCGGACGGTTGACCGACAGCGTAACGACCATTGACAACGGTACGCCGTACACCACCAGTTATAACTATGATGGCAATGGCCGACTCCATCAGGTTATTTATCCAACCAGCCCCAGTTATCCCACTACAGGATTTACGGCAGAATATTTTTATAACATCCGTGGCTATCTGGAAACAGTTCATGAAGTTAATCTAGCTAGTGCACCAATTTTCCAGGCGACCGATGTGGACGCAGAAGGGCGTCTTTTAGGGCAATACCTCGGTGATGGCAGTTTAACTACACAAGGCTACGCAGGAGGTAGCGGTCGTCTACTTTACAGCAATGCCAGTCGACATAATGGTGGTAGCCCGCAAAATATTCAGAACCAGAGTTACCAGTACGATCAGGTTGGCAATATTCGCAGTAGAAGTGATTTGCTTAAGACGCTTACTGAAACCTTTCAGTACGATGGTCTGGATCGCTTGACCGAGGCAAAGATCGGTATTAACACCGCCGTGACCTATGCATATAACGCTATGGGTAATTTAAATACGAAGAGTGATCTTGGCACGTTTACCTATCCGCTTGTCAGTGATCCAAGACCGCATGCGGTGACCGGCGTGAGTTTCAATGCGGGTGCTGGCGGCGGAAGTGAGACATATACCTATGATGAAAATGGCAACCAGACCAGCAGCATTCACACAAACAACGATGTTCGTAACATTACATGGACCAGTTTCGATAAACCAGCCAGCATTACTAAAGTAGGTGGGGCATCTCGCAGCTTTACCTATGGACCGGACGGTGCCCGTTATAAACAAGTACACAGTGATGGTACGACCACACATTATGTGGATGATGGCCAGTATGTGAAAAAAGAAAATACCAATCTTAGCCTTGAGACACATGAATTGACGGTATTTGCCAATGGTCAGGCAGTGGCCGTTATTGTGGACAAACCTGGTGGTGGTACTCCTGTTAAGGAGACAAAATATCTTCACCGTGATCATTTGGGCTCAATCACAGCCGTAACTGATGTTGACATGGGTACGCTGACTATTGAAAGCCTTAGTTACGATGCTTTCGGGAAACGACGCAATGCTACTACTTGGGTAGGCGCAAACGCGGGTATCCCATCATTAGACCGCGGCTATACGGGGCATGAGCATTTAGATGATGTCGATATCATTCACATGAATGGACGAATCTATGATCCGAATTTGGGCAGAATGCTAAGCCCGGATCCAATCGTACAGACTCCCTTAAACAGTCAGAACTGGAATAGATACAGCTATGTTGTTAACAATCCTCTAAAGTTTACAGATCCAAGTGGATATATGAGATTTGGGCTAAGCGTTGGTTATGTCGCAATTGGGGGTGACTTAGCATCCTTTACTTTTTTTGCCAGACCATCAGATATTTTTCTTGAAACCCGAAATGTTTTTGGAATCTTTGCGAATAATGGTAGAGGCGCACCAGCCTGTGCATCTTTGGGTTGTAGTTTGCTGCAAGCGATACTCATTGGCGACATCGCTAAACTTCCGCCTAGACAACCCGTTTCACCAGGTGGTGATGAAGGTGGCAGCGGTGGTGGAGATGGTAATGATGGTACTGGTGATACCGAAACGGATATGAATGCGGTGACGCCAGGAGATTTACCGAATACGCCGGTACCGCCGGGGACGCCGATTGATCATGGGGGTGTCGCCCCTTCTCCGATACCCTCGTCGACTTTGAATGGAATGATGAGTGCTGGGAGTTTCACGCCTGGGAGTTCTGGAGACTTAGCGAATCAAATTTTCAATCCGCTAGCTTGTTGGCCATTCTGTGATTTTGGAGAAGCATCTTTCGCGGCGTTTGAAATAGTAACGTATCCAATAGTTGTTTTTAAGGTGCTAAAAGCTGGTAAAATTGAGAAGGCGAGACAAAAAGCAGCTGAAGCTAAGAGAGCTGCGGATTTGAAAAAGGCAGAAAAGGCTAGGAAAGATGCTCAACTTAAACAAAATAAAATTGATGGGGATGCTTTGAGGGATGAAATAGCAGAAGCAATGAGGAAGGAGGGATTTGATGTTAAGACGGAAGTAACTAAAAAGACACCGTTTGGAAGACGGGTAACTGATGTTGAGGTAAGTAAAGACGGTAAAATACTGGGTGGTATAGAAACAAAAAAAGGAAAATCGCCTTATAAGCCTTCTCAACGTGCAAAAGATGAATACCTTAAACGATTAGGATATCCTGTAAATGTTATACGTAAACCGTAAATTGATTTAGTGACACCACGAGACAATTATAGATATTTAGTCAAAAGCTTGGCTGAACACTTTAAAAAGCATGGTTTTTTAAAGAGAGGAAATACTTTTCATTATAAAGAACACGATAATTGGTTGTTGATTAGTATTCAAAAAAGCACGAAATCTTCTCATGAAAATATTGTGTTTACAATAAACATTGGTGTGGTATCTGGGATTCTACTAAAATATTATGATGACGAAGATAACAATTCTATTCCCAGTCTTGAAGATTCTCACTTGCGTCGTCGTTTAGCGTATTTCATAGATGGATCTGATGATTTTTGGTGGCACATTGACGACTCAGTTTCAATATCTAGTCTTTTAGAGGAAGTAATATCAGCTTTGGATAGTAAAACAATGGAAGATATCAAAAGACAAATAACAAATAAATTTTTAGTCAGTATATGGAAACGGGGATTATCTCCAGGTTTGACAAATGTACAAAGACTTCTTTGCCTTGCAATTATGGAACATGCTAATAATGACAGGGCTTCATTTGAATTAGTCAAAGATGAATTGTTGTGCTTTGTTGAAGGGAAGGCAGCCGAGTTTTATGTGAAAAATAATTTAAGAAAACTTTCATGGTAAATATTAACAAATCTGATTTGGTCGGAATGTGGCATGCGGATCCAGAGAGTTTTGCCCATGGTGAAACGGAAAATAGTAGTCTAGAGTTTAATGAGGATGGTTCGTTGATTTTCACAACACACGAGCAGAGCACAGATAAGAAGTCATTTCTTGTCTATGAGGTAAAAGAAGATGTACTGGTTACTGACCAGCTATCAGCTCCTAATAAAGTAGAAACTAAATTCATGATTAATTCCGAAGGGAAACTTATTTTGGATTACAACGGTAGTTGGTCAATATACATAAAGCAGTAGATTTTCAATTCAATTATTTCTGAAAATTAAAGGCGCTCTGTGTCGGATTGAGATAGCTCGTTGATGGAATGGAAGCGCATGTGTCTAAAAAGGTGTCACATTACAGAAAAAGGTGTCAGGTCTCACATTACGACATTGAAATTTGATTGATTTGTTTTAGAATAGACTGAGATTTAGGATGAAGGAGAGTATGGATGACTCGCCCACTTCGACCGGAGTTTCCTGGTGCTTTATACCATCTCACATCACGTGGTGATGGGCGTGAGGTAATTTATTTTGAGTCTTTGGATCGGGAAAAATTTCTCGAAATCTTAGGTGTAGTATGTCAACGCTATCACTGGCGATGTCATGCTTACTGCCTGATGACGAATCATTATCATTTGGTGATTGAAACGATTGAGCCCACTCTCTCGAAAGGAATGCGACAACTCAATGGTGAATATACACGTTGGGTAAATCGACAATATTATCGTTGTGGCCACCTTTTTCAGGGGCGCTACCACGCAGTACATGTTGAAAAAGAAAGTTACCTGCTGGCTCTTGCGCGTTATGTGATACTGAACCCCGTTCGAGCAAGAATGGTTGAACACCCTAATGACTATCCCTGGAGTAGTTATAGACAGATGATAGGGAGTGCACAGCTACAGGGATGGTTAGAAAACGATTGGTTGTTATTACATTTTGGTGATGTGCGAGGTATGGCAATTAGAAACTTCGAACAATATATTGTCGAAGGAATACGACGGAAGGAATCAATATGGAAAGATATTAAAGGACATATTTATTTGAGTACAAATAAATATGTCGAACATCTCGATAAACTAGTTAAAGGCAAAGATTCTCTCAAAGAAATACCAAAAGTCCAAACGAAGGTCGTGAAACCATTGAGCTGGTTTGCTGCTACTTACAGTGACCGGCCTAAAATGTGTTATGAGGCGCATGTTCTTGGACATTATTCAATGAGAGAGAGTGCTGACTTTATTGGTTTGCACTACCAAACCGTTAGTAGAGATATTCTAAAGTATGAAAAAATGATGGAATATGATGCTTAACCTTTTTTATCCACCGTCTACCACGTGATCAGAAATAACTACCTCCGATCCCTTATAAATATGCTGGATCGTATTGAGAACAGTCGCAGCACAGTGATAGATGCGATAGTAATATTCAGTCTTGCTGTATTTTGCCGAATTACCATTGAGTCGCTAACTGATGGTTATACTCATCAGCTACCACTCGACCCTTACCGTTTCCTGCATTATTTCTCCTCTTTCACCAGTATTGCATTAAGCATTATCATAATCAGTGTCGTTGGTATCAATCGCAATGTTGTTCAGGCGGCGAAATTGATATTGCCATCTTTTTTTATCATATTACTCCCGCCTTTTCTGGATCTAACGGTATTTGCCAGCATGGCACCGGAGTATTCCTATATTCTTACTTTTAGTGGCGCTGAGTTGTGGGATAGGTATTTGACCTTTTTCGGACCCGTAGAACGTGTCGGAATTACACCGGGGATGAGAATTGAGATTGGTATTGCATCAATTGCGATAGGTGGCTATTGCTGGTTACGGACACAGTCTCTACTTCGAGCTTTTATAGTGGCGTGGCTCACCTACACATTTATCTTCGTTCACATGGGGCTACTGTTTTTTATTCTAAAGTTTTCCCAGTTGATTGGTGTTTCTGCGAATTTTTCTGAGCACTTGTTGTTCATGGTTTACATGGTAATGATAGCCGTACAATTCACTATTTTGGCGTGGCTTTCTAATCGTTATTACTTCAAGGCGATAATTTATGATTCCCGTTTTTTGCGCCTTGCTCACTTTGAGTTATTGATGATTCTAGGGTATGTCTTTGCTCCGAAGTCAGAGATTGATCCAATTTACCCTTTTCCGCTTGTGCTTGCGTTCATCGCTATTTGGTTGGCATGGTTGCACGCTGTGATGGTAAATAACTACCATGATATTGAGTTAGATCGGATTAATAGTCCCGAGAGACCTTTAGTCAAGGACAGCATATCTATTCCTGATTATTTAAAGATAAGCCGGCTAATCATTTTTTCTTGTTTGGCATTCGCTTTTGCTTCTGGTTTTTCTAGCCTTATCTTTATTTGTATTTTCCTGATGATCTATCAGGTGTATTCATCTCCACCGTTACGAGCGAAGCGATGGCCATTCATCTCGAAATTATTTATTAGTATCAATTGTTTAGCTACTTTTATGATTGGCTTCCATCTTGGCGGTGGGCAATTTTGGCATTGTTCACCCCTATTTCTACTGTTGTTCTTATTCGTGTTTTTTCTTGGCACCCAGTTTATAGATTTAAAGGATGAAGCAGGGGATAGGGCAGCTGGCATTAACACTATAGCTACCATTTTTGGATTGCGTAAGGCGCAGTATATAAACGGGATAGGATTTGCCTTGTTTTTTATTGGTATCTCAATAATCCTTAGTTTTGATTCCTGGCTGGGATTATCATATTTAGCGGCAGCAGGGTTATTCCTTTATTTCTTTACACGACAGCCTTATAAAGAATCCAAAGTTTTCGTAGTATACATTGGTGTGCTTATAGGTCTTGTGATCTATGCCATTAATCCTCCGAAAGGACAGTTAGGCCCGTCAGCTTGGATGGAAATCCAATCTCAATGGCGAGATTCAGTTTTTGTATCTGAATTCAAGGAAGATTAATAAAGGGGCAACTATGGGGGCAACTTTTTTCTAAGATAGTAGGGATATTAATTAAATCAATAGGTTATGTATAGTTTGTGAGTCCCTCTCTCTCCGCCATGTAGTCTGGTTTCTGTTCTGAGTCTCAGAACAGAGACCACAATCTTCAAACAATTCACAACGTTGCACGATAGTCATCGCATCACAGCCCTAGCAAAAGCCAACCCGATATCGTCATTTCTTACGAAATTGCTCGAAAGTCTCGAATGGTAATTATGCCAGTTGTCTTTTTAGGTTTGTTTAGGACGCGAAACCGAATGATTCGCGTTGGTCTTCCCAAATTAAAGGGATCGATTTTTCCAGTAAGCCAAGGGATAAGGTATGAGGAATGTTACCTTTGAAGATGGCTTCCATGATGTCTGGTGAGAGATAAGCTAATTTTAATCTACGGGCGATAAATTGTGGCGTTACATTTTCTTGTTCGGCAATGGTCTTAATAGAAGAAACTTGGTCACTGCAAAGCGCATCGTTCCATAGAAGCGCTTTTGTGACAGCATTCTTTATAGCTTGAATGGTTTCAGGATGTGCTGGGGCATGCTTGTCGTCTGAGAGGATAAGCTTAGTTTCAATGCCACACCGTTTGAACTGAACCGGCTTTTTCATCACGTACTCATCTTCATGTGTGTGAGGTTTTTCCAATGCATTACTTACGTTATTAGCCTGTATCACTGAGCGTAATCCAGCACGCGAAATCACTATAGTCATTTCTCGTTTACTAATAGTAATACGATGGATCAATTGTTTTAATAAAATAATATGCTCCGAGGGTGTTTTCTCTTTCCAGTGCTTGGCCAGGTGTGCAGCATTCTCGATTAGCTGTTGTACATCATTGGCTGAATGCACGTTAAGTTGAATGACATCAATTAAAGTGGCTGCCGTGCTCAGTAAAGTTAGCAAGGTATCGATGACTAAAGATTCAACAATATGGGCGGCAATTCGAATAACACTCCCTGTTTCTTTTTCCTTAAATTGCAGGGTGGCCTGGGAGATATAATAGCGATATCGTCGGTTTTGTTTACGGGTATGGGTCGGACTCATGGGATGCTGCATATCGTCAAAGAGAAGCCCTGCAAGCAAACTGGGATCTTTGGCGAGGGTTCGTGTTCGGTTGTTGTGTTTATTGCGTGAAATACGCTCCTGCACCTGCTGCCAGATTGACACATCAATAATTCCGGCATGTTGTCCATCAAAAAGTTTCCCTTTGTGATGGGTCTTGCCGATATAGATAGGGTTCTTTAAAAGCGCATAGAGCACACCGCGAGAAAAAGGCTTCTCGCCTGCCGCTTTGCCATTGAGAATTCGTGCTTTCGAGACATACCCCTCTGCATCTAATTCCGCTTTGAGCTTTCTAACACAGCCCAAAGCCAAATAACGATTGAAAATATGGCGTACTGCTATTGCCTCTGATTCATTAACCACTAATAGTTTTTCCAATACATCGTAGCCAATGGGAACCTGTCCACCCATCCACATGCCTTTTTGTTTTGAAGCCGCAATTTTATCGCGGATGCGCTCACTGGTGACTTCTCGTTCAAACTGGGCGAAAGATAACAACACATTCAGGGTCAGCCGTCCCATGGAAGTAGAGGTATTAAACTGCTGGGTAACAGAGACGAAGGAGACCTGATGATTATCGAACAATTCTATCAAGCGTACAAAATCCGCGAGCGAGCGGCTTAGACGGTCGACTTTATAAACGACAATGACATCAATGTTTCCGGCTTTAATGTCTGTTAGTAATGTCGTTAGGGCAGGTCTATCCATATTGCCCCCGGAGAAGCCCCCATCATTATAAGCGGTGGACAGTATATTCCAGCCTTCATGACGTTGACTATGAATATAGGACTCGCACGCTTCGCGTTGCGCATCCAGAGAGTTAAAGGCCTGCTCCAGTCCTTCCTCTGAGGATTTACGCGTGTAGATGGCACAGCGTTTCGAAGCTGTTTTATTTTTCTTCACGTGGTGCTCCTCCTTTCAGTCCGAAGAATCGTGGACCTGACCACCGTGTGCCCGTGATGGCGTGTGAAATCGCTGATAGGCTGCGGTAGGTCTCACCCTGCCAGAGATAACCTTTCTCCAAGATAGTGACCTCATAGGTATCACCCTGCCATTCTCGGATAAGGCGGGTACCAGGTTGATACGATGGCGTCGTCGCTGCACTGGCCTGCTTTGTTACTTTATACAGTAAACTGCGTCGCAGGGTGGCATGGGAGTGACCTCGTTGCACGGCCTGAATGGCCCAAGCCAAGTTTCCACGCAGATAGCCAACTCGTGCCCATTTTGGCGCTGGTTTCTGAAAAACATCGATATACAACTCCCTCAACACGGGTGTGGACGCCTCCATAATGGTGTTTAGATCTGGTAAGTTTGACGTGACATCCATACCCTCCATTCGTCCATACTGTGCCGTCGAAAGCCAGTGAATAGTGGGAAAATGGCCCTTTTCCATGAAATTTCGGTAATTTCTCGCACTAAAAATTAAAGCCCGACCAGAGGCACGACCCGAATAGTTGATCGAGAATCAAACCATTGCAAAAATTGCGAGAGCGCATCGACTTGATCATCGTGCGCCCCATAGGGGAAAGCCAGAATTTCCTTATGGAACGCGTCCATCCATTCTGCGTTTCGAGGAAGATGTACACGACCGTCCCGAATCTTTGTGCTTTGCCCTGCAATACGGACTATCTTTTCGCCTTTTGGTATCACTGGCTCTGGAGAAGGAAGCTGCGCTGGGCGTTTATTCTTTAAGGATTGAATAAGCTGGGTACCCGAGGCCATATCTTCGATTAGTATGCGTTTCGCTCGGAATTTTTGCGCCTGGCTTATCACCGCATCATACAACGCGGGAAATTCCAGTTTTTCACGGAACACATCAAGAACAAAATAGTGCTCACCGCGTACCAGACACGTAATACACACGCTAAAGTTAGCAAGCTCGGTGGATTTAGAGGCCGTATCCCAGGATTGAACAACGTAGTCAGCGCGATCAAGAGAAATCGCTTCCTCGTAAAACTCAAACCAGTCCCACTTAATCAGGTTACCTTCAACCGGTATAGGTTGCTGCTGGTATTGCGAGTAATAATTATAGTTACCGATCGTTTCCTTGATTTGATCCAGGACATTCAACGATTCACGTTCTTCGTGTAAAACGTCACCCATAGCTCGCTCATAAACGTATCCGTCTGAGTACTCATAGGATTGTGCAATGTCCGCGACGGCGGGCAATGTTAAGACGTCCCAATCGCCTTTCTCCATTACATGCGCGACCAAATCATCCACATGTAAGCGTTGCATCACCAGGATAATGACGCCATCCGCTTTACTATTGAGTCGTGAGTAGAGTGTGCCGTCATACCAGTCCTTGGCCTTTTTTCGCATCGTCTCCGATAAACAATCCTCGGGTTTTATTGGGTCGTCAATGATGATGTAGTCGGCGCCACGCCCGGTGAGGCTACCGCCAAGAGAGGTGGTATAACGCATGCCCCCTTTGGTGGTTTCCAGATCGGTTTCATTAGAGCGCCTAAGTCGCGTGCCAGGGAAGGCATGTTTGTACCAATCAGACTCGATAATGGATCGACAATCGCGTGCATGCTTAGCAGCAAGCTCAGCGGAATAGCTTGCGCATATTATTTGTGCGGTGGGATCGCGACCCAACAACCAGGCAACATAGGCGACTGATGCACAAATCGACTTCAAATATCGAGGCGGGACATTGATGACGAGTCTATTACTTTCGCCATAATATGTTTGTTCCAAATAATCAGCCATTAGGTCAACATGCCAGTTTTGTTCGTAATTCACACCCGGTGAGACAACAGAAAATGCCTTTTGAATAAAAACAGATAAATCGTTTCGTAACGCCGGGTATAGATGACTTTTCTTACCAGTATTCATTTCATTCTCCTCTTCGATTTTACTCTGCTGCTTGGAGTAGAACGATTTTTCCGTTTTAGGTACCGTTCCAGGATTATTTCGTCTTCGCGTAGCAATGCATCGATATCGTCATTTTTCGGGGGCTCATCTGCGTATCTCGCGTTGTGCTTTAGAATCTGATCAGTGGCGCGCGCGTCGCCATTAACTGCTTTGGTGACTGTACGTTTTACAATGCCACGTTGTTTTGAAATTGTTTTTGTCCGGCCGCCTTCTGTGATTTGAAGTGGCTCGCTCAACTCTTCTTCGAAGTCAGTTTTCAGATTTTTTGTCCCCGTTGGTCGTCCCTTGGGGTTACCCGATTGACCCGGTTGAAACTGGGTATGCTTGGGAGGCTTTCCATAGCCAACCTCATCACTGTCGTGTTTGATCAATTTCACTCGTTGGATTTTTTTCCGCTTAACCATGATGAGATACCTCCTTATTTTGAGCTTTTCGTTTCAAGGTGAGGCGTGCTTTATTGCCGGTGGCCGCCTCCCACCTTCGAATACATAAATCGACATATTTGGGCTCAATTTCAATGCCATAACACACGCGATCTGTTTGTACTGCGGCAAGCAGTGTGGTGCCGGCCCCTAAAAAGCCATCCAATACAATATCTCGATGGCGAGTAGCATCGAGAATCGCATCCGCAATGAGTTGCGTGGGTTTGATCGTGGGATGAGCCGCCAGGGAACCGTCGCGGTCCTGGCCGAAAGCGTTCATACCAGGGTAGTGCCAGACATTCGTTCGGTATCGACCGTGTCTACCTAAGTCGAGATTTTCATAATTGGCTTCACAGGTTCATGGAAACCAATGGACGCTACTTTTACCACTATCGTAGGTATTGATGTTGCCGACGCAGTTGACATCGTTGGTGATGCAGCTCTGGTTGAAGGTACAGTAACTGGTGATTTCGCAGCTGAAGGTATTACAGCCGGTGATTCAGCCGTTTATAACGACTTCGTTTTTGACCCATTTGCGACTGTTGCCCCACTTTGGACTATTGGCTCTTTTTCATTCGACCTGACATCTATCAGTGTCGATTTTCAAAATGCAGCTTCACTGGTTTTGAGCGGATTTGGTTGGGTTAGCTCTACAACTGCAGGACTTGACACAAGTTATGCTTCCTGGAAGTTCACTGCGAACGGTGGTGGCTCCAACTTTAACTTCTCTACTTCAAATAACGTACCTGAACCAGCTATCGTAGGTATGTTTGGTCTTAGCTTGCTAGGACTGGCTCTTGTTCGCCGTCGTCGCCAGGCTTGATACCCTGGCTGCAGTATTTGTAAGAAGTAAAAAGAAGTACTCTGGGTAATATCTATGTGGCCCTGACTGATGTCAGGGCCACATTTTACTTTCCAGAACTTGATAATGAGTCATTCAGTGACAATTAGCGTCACATCTTAAAGCAGTTTTCAGAATTAGCCCTCACCAGTTTCTCCAGTCGAAATGTGCACTAGCCAGTATCAGAAAGACAGTGGCGGTCTTGTATCATCTGTTTATCTACGTCAATTGCAGGGAACGCAAACCAGAGGACAGTCAGTGGACAGTAAGTAGAATTCAATGGACTTAGTCTGCAGCTGTAAGCTCACTGCTTCGGGTATGATTAATACCACTCAAACATAACTACATTATTTCAAAGTAGCTTATATCAAGAGTAAAGGACAGGTCAGAATCACCTTCAGGGTGATGCTTATTGAAGTGCCTCATATAGTTTTTCTGCCTCTTTCCGACTGGCAAAGGAATCATGCTCTTCAAGTAAGGTCTTTAGCTCTTTATGGCCACGTTCGATATTTCCAGAAAGAACTAAAGCGGACGCAAAATGATATCGAATATCTGGTGAATCAGGCATTTGTTCCAGAGCTCCGCTCAGGTAGGTGATGCCTTCTTCGAATTTTCTCTGCTTAATAAGTATCCATCCTAAAGTATCCTGAATTTCCGGCCTGTCTGGCAGTTGTATCTGAGATTTCTGTGCCATTTCGAAAGCCCTGGCAAGGTCTACGTCAAGGTAAAGCCAGGCCAGATTATTCAACGCGACAATATGGTTTGAGTCCTGTTCAAGTATTATTTCGAACTGTTCAATAGCCAGCTTATCGCGCTTTTCTTTTTGATATAGATTAGCCAAAAATAAGCGAACATTAAGGTCCTCCGGATCTTCTTTCAGCCACTCATTAAGTGTCGATATTGCTTTTTCCAGATCTCCGGAAAGTCGATAGGATTGAGCCAGCTTATTCACAACAGATCCGTTGTCTGCTGTAACAGCTACTTTTTTGTACACGCTAATCGCTTCATCCAGTCTGTTTTCCGCGACGAGGATATCTCCTTGTAGTATATCCGCGGTAGTTGGATCTTTTTTGGTGTTTCTTATTTCTGACAGGTACTGTCTGGCAAGTTTTGTATCCTTGTCATCAATTGCCAGTCGTGCCGAAGCATCAAGCGCTCCAACATGGCTTGAGTCGATTTTCAGAATGTCTTTAAGCGTTTTTCTGGCAGCCTTGAATTCGCCGTGTTCGTACTGAGTTATGCTGAGCTGGAATAGTGCGCTGCTGGAGTTTGGTACCAATTTCACCAATGATTCAAGAGTGCCAATAGAATCGTTGGAATTATTGTTTAAACGCTGAGCCTGACCAAGCAACAGAAGAACCTGAGGGTTTGTAGGCGAAAGATTATGAGCTTCTTGGGCAATTTCCAGCATTTTAACAGTATCGCCGGTATCAAGATAAAACCTGGCAAGTAACATTCGGGCGGTAAGCGATTTGGAATTAGCCGCCCTCGCTTTTTCCAGCAAAGATTGTGCCTTAGCAGTGTTATTTCGACCTGCCTCTATTCTGGCCAGACTGATAAGTGCCTCGGCGTTGTCGGCATCAATCTGTAATACCTGATTAAAACGTTTTAAAGAAGCATCCTGATTGCCCTTGTTTAAATCAATTTTGGCCAGATTTACCATTGCTGGCACATTAGACGCTGCGCTACTTAATGTAGCCAGAGCTTCATCAGTCTGTCGCAAAGCCAGAGTAATCACTGAAAGCAGTTTCAGGGCTGGCAGGTGGTCGGGATTGTTATTAAGAAAGTTGCTTATGTATTCTTTTGCCTGTTCCAGTTGGTTGGCGTCGTAATGAATACGGCTTAATAATAGTAGGCTTTCCGGGTGTGTTGGAATTATTTTCAGCACATCCTGTAAAAGCAGTTTTGCATTTTCGATGTCTTTATCGGCTAGTGCAATATAGGCGCGAAAAAAGGTAGCTAATGGATGTCTTGGGAATCGTTTTTCAACTCTTGAAATACTCTCAAGAGCCGCATCCGATTTACCCTGCACAAGGAACGCACGGACAAGTCCAAACTGAGCCACTGTGTTGTAATCAGCGATTGATACAGCTTCTCTGAAAGCGGTTTCCGCATCATCTGGTTTGTTCTCCAGCAAGGCTATCTGGCCTCTGAGAATCCAGACATCAAGGTCGCCCGGATTCCGGGAAAAAGCGGCTTCAACCAATTTTTTTGCATCGTCAGTCTTTTTCTCAATTAGGGAGACCTGGGCGAGTCCCGTCATGGCATCAACAGAATCAGGATCGGCGGCGAGCGCCCGGTTGAATGTGGCGCTGGCATCAAGATATTTCTTCATTCCCAGAAAGGCATTAGCTCTTAGAATGAGAAGCTCAATTGACTGTCCGTCAGAATTTGCTGTTCTGTCAATTACATCTTGAAATTTACCCTGATAGAGAACGGCACGTAACAGATTTGCTTCCATGTCAGGGTTGTCGTAACCCAATGTTTGTGCATCTTTGAGCTCTTTCGCTGCCGCTGTACCATTGCGAAACTTCAGGTATATAGTTCCAAGTAGCCAGCGGGCTTCAGGAAGATTACTCTCTTTTTGCAAGGCGTTTTTGAGTTCAATGGTGCTTGCATTCAGCTTGCCTTCGGCAATAAGTCTTTTCGCGCTCTCAATATGAGATTGCGGAGTAATTTCCGTACCTGTGTCACATGCTGATAATAAAAGCAGGAAAACAGAAGCGATTATAATGAGGAGGCGAGTATTAGTAATTTGAATTGACATGATTATTTCTGCTCAATAATTAGATGATTTAAAAGATGGATGTTCGGACACCTTTTATTTTTAATACAAACTGAGATTTATATGGTATTGCAATCAAATATCCAAAGCCAGTACAGCTATCACAAGGGCGGAGATTTCGGTCTGCTCAGCATATGTCCTGCACAATAGTCCCAAGCAGATTGGATAGAAAAGCGGGACAGGCCCCCAGAAAGCCAACTGACGGGCAAGAGCTCCAGGTGCGTATGCCCGCGCGCCCGCGGATTCTCATATTAAGTGATGTTACTGCAAGTTACTTTGTAAGATTACGGCATCTTTTCGCTCATCAAATTCTGAAAGCAATGTATCTACCTCAGCTTTGGCAAGTTTTTTATCACCTGCCGCATTTAGGGCCTCTGCATAGCGATAACGAATACCCGGTAGTTGTGGCGCTCCCTTTCTTGCCGGTCCAAGGTAGGTAAGGCCTTCTTCGATTTTTTCCTGAGTAATCAATACCCATCCCAGAGTGTCCATTATTTCTGGACTTTGCGGGAGTAGCTTGTGAGCACTTCGAGCTAATTCAAGCGCACGGACAGGATTGGATTCAATGTATAGCCAGGCCAGGTTATTCAGAGCAATAACATTGCTGGGATCCAATTCCAGTGTTTTCTCATAGTTTTTGATCGCCTGCTGATCGCTTGTCTTTTGTTCCTGATAATGGCTCGCAAGATAAAGGTTAACGCTGACATCATCCGGGTGTTGGTTTAACCAGTTCATCAGAGTAGAAAGAGATTTCTCTTCATTTTCAGCCAACTTATAAGCGTTCGCTATTTTCAGTATCAGTGCACTACTTTCAGCTATTCCCAATGCTTTCTCATACGATTGTGCTGCATCAGCTGGCTTATTTCGGGCAATGTTTATGTCACCTTCAAGCGCAAATGATTCAGCTTCGGATAGATCAAGCCCGGATTTCCTGAGTATCACGGCAAATTCCTGAGCTTTCGAATATTCTTTCTTGGTGATCGCAATTTTTGCAGATGCAATCAATGCGCCCATATGTTTATCATTCTTAGCTAATATCTCTTGCAGACTTTTTTCGGCCTGATCAGTTTTGCCTGCAACTAGCATCGTTAGTGCATGTTGGAATACTACATTCTCGGCCTCAGGTAGTTTTTGTTTTAGTTCTGCAAATGTTGTTAGAGATTCCTGGATGTTCCCGTTCATTCGCTGAGACTGACCGAGTAACATCAAAACATCTGGATGTTCAGGTGCCAGATTTATCGCTTCGTCAACAATTTCTGTGAGTTTTTCGGTTTTGTTGCCGTTTAAATAAAAAGCACCGAGTTGCAGGCGGGGTTTCAACGCTGTTGGGTTAGTCTCTCTGGCTTTACTCAATAGTGCCTCGGCTTTAACCATATTGGCGCGCTGAAACTCAATTGCAGCAAGGGTTTCAAGGGCATCGAGATTATTTTCATCGATCCCGAGAATCTTTCTTAATTTCTCTTCAGCAGCCCTGGTATCCTGATTAAGAATGTCAAGTCTCGCCAGATTGGCAATAGCTGGTGTGAAATCCGGTTTTATTTCTATGGCTTTTTCAAACTGTTTTTTCGCATCTTCTACGCCTAATTTCCCTCGTAGCATAAAGCCTGCTCCGAGTAGATTGAACGAAAGTGGATTGTCTGGATGTTTTGCAGTGAAGTTCTTTGCCGCCTTGATCGCTGCGTTCGTTTCCTTTGCCTGTAAATGTGCAAGAATTAGTAGAATGTCAGCTCTGACTAAATCGGGATCAAGTTCAATGGCAGATTCGAGTTCAGTAATTGCTGAATCAATTGAACCGGCGGCCAGGTGACCGATGGCGAGTTGAGTATGAATAGACGCAGTGTTTGGGTTTATTTGAGTTGCTTCTTCGAGTAATTTTACACCCTGCTCCAGATCGCCAGATTCGAGTAGAGCACTTCCAAGTAGAGCTAATACCTGCCAGTCTCCTTGTACCTGTGATGCGGCATTATTAAGAGTCTCAACGGATGCTTTGGGTTGCTTTAGTTGGAGCTGAATTACAGATAACAGTTTCAAAGCGGGAAGATGTTCCGGAAAGTTAGAGAGAAATTTGGAAATGTACGTTTCAGCCTGTACAAGTTCTGTTGCATCGTAGTGAATACGACTTAACAACAATAAACTTTCAGCGTGATCGGGGATTACACTTAGAACTTCTTGTAACAATGTTTTCGCAGTATCGGTATCTTTCTCGTTTAGTGAAATGAAAGCGCTATAGTATTTTGATTGTGGGTGGTTCGGGCGCTGGGAATCTATTTCAGCAATAGTTGCTCGTGCTTCTTCGGTTTTCTCCTGTAGCAGGTAGGCCCTTATCAGACCAAATTGAGCGGCTGTATGTTTCTCGTTATAAATCAGGGCTTTGGAGAATGATTTTTCCGCATCAGCAGATCTGTTTTGTAATAAAGCTATTTGCCCCTGAAGAATCCAGACCTCGGGATCTTCGAGAGCAAAAGTCAGTGTTTCGGCGATTAACTTTTCTGCATTGGGAAAGGCATTTTTATAAATAGCAATTTGAATCAGGCCTTTTCTCGCAGCAACTGAGTTTTCTTCCAGACTGAGTAATTCGTTGAAGGTGGATTCTGCCTTGTTTAGTTCTCTCAAGCCCAGATAGGCGTTACCCCGTAGTCGTAATGTTTCTGCTGACATGCTGGCGTCGGTATAAGTCTTATCCAGAATATCCTGATTCCTTCCCTGCAGAAGCATTGCCTGGAGTAAGAAAGTATCCAGCTCCGGATCAGTATATCCAAGTGATTGTGCTTGGCTCAGCTCCTTAAAAGCCGCCGCTCCGTTCCCGTTTTGCAGATAAATTTTCCCCAGCAACCAGCGTGCTTCGGGTAGGTTACTGTCGATTTGCAGGGCGTTTTTAAGTTCAATTACGCCAGCACTCAATTCGTTTTTGGCGATAAATTCTCTGGCGTTGGCTATATGCATTTCAGGTGATTTTTGCGCACTGAAGTCACAGGCAACCAGAAATAGTAAAATACTGTTCAGAAGCAGGAGGGCTGACTTGCTAAAGGTTCTTGAATTAGACATATGGCACCATTGGTAATGTTCTCTTTATTTGTGGTCGGCGAATTTCTATTATCAAATTATTAGCTAGAGATGCAATAATATTCATTGATTTCGTACTTTATTATCCCTACTTAACAGACTATGTACCACTAAAAAATAGCTTCAGAGGGTTAATGGAAGGGAAGATGTTTAACTTGCCATGGGTCCAGACACGGGAAATGAAAACAGGAAGCAGGGGAAATCAAGTCAATTTCCGCTTGCCCATGACAAGAATATTAAGAGCAGGCCATTTTCTGCATCACTGGGCATATATCTGCTTATACTGGACATGGCCACACGCTTATTGAGGTGGAGAGCGTGAGAAGTTATGTACTATACTCAGGTTTTTACAACACATTAATATAAGTAAACCAGTATATGTCGATTTGCCCAGTAGTCCTCGCTGGTGGTAGTGGTTCCAGATTATGGCCTCTCTCCCAGCAACATTATCCGAAACAGTTTATCAATATGTTCGGTAAGCACTCCATGCTGCAACAAACCTTGATGCGGCTTGAAGGAATTGATCAGAATATCCAGATTTTACCAACCCAGATTGTTTGCAATGAGAGCCATCGTTTTGTAGTTGTTGACGAAGCAAACAAGATTAACCACGATTTGCAGGAAATCATTCTCGAACCCATTGGTCGAAATACGGCTCCCGCCCTAACAATAGCAGCATTGTGGCAATTGCAGTCGGATCATGATCCAGTGCTGTTGATGATGCCGGCGGACCACCTGATTAAGGATGTGAAGGCTTTTCAAGAGTCAATTAAGCTGGCATACGAAGAAGCTATGAATGGTGTCATTGTGACTTTCGGGATTACCCCCTCAAGTCCGGAATCTGGATACGGCTATATTCGGAGTGAGGGTGAAAGCGATATAAAACCAATTCTGGGTTTCACTGAAAAACCTGGTAAAGAAGTGGCTGAAGGTTTTTTAAAATCGGGTAATTATTTCTGGAACAGTGGATTATTCATATTGAAAGCTTCTGTTTGGCTTGATGCGATCAGACAGGTAAACCCCACCATGGTGGAGTGCTGTGAGAGAGCGATTCAGGAAGGACAGAATGACGATAAGTTTTTCTGGCTTGATCAGGAAAGTTTTGATTCCTGCCCGAATGATTCGATCGATTATGCAGTAATGGAAAATATTGGTCGGGAAAATAGCCCGAATGCGGTCGTCATAAACCTTGATGCCGGCTGGTCGGATATAGGTTCCTGGTTGTCAGTGTGGGAGCATAGCGGGAAAGATAAAGACGGCAATGTTATAGAAGGTGACGTTTTACAAAGATTGTCTACGAATAATCTAATCAGGGGTAACAATAAGCTGGTAACAACAATTGGTGTCGAAGACCTTATTATTGTTGATACTTCGGACGCGTTGATGATCGCACATAAGGATTGTTCTCAAGAAGTAAAGGGACTTGTAGAAAACTTGAAAGAGAATGAGAGAAAGGAATATGAAAGCCATCAACTTGTTCTGAGACCGTGGGGAAGTTACGAGACTCTGGAAATGCGAGATGGATTTCAGGTGAAGAGAATAGTGGTGAATCCGGGTAAACGGCTGTCACTGCAATTACATCACAAGCGATCTGAACACTGGGTAGTGGTAAATGGTACTGGAACGGTAACACTTGGGGATGATGAGTTTGAATTAAATGAAAACGAATCTACCTTTATTCCGGTTGAAACAAAACACCGGCTTGAAAATAAGACGTCGCAGCCACTGACTATGATTGAAGTGCAAGTGGGAAGTTATCTTGGTGAGGACGATATTGTTCGCTTTGACGATGATTTTGGCCGAGCTTGAATAATTCGGAGATGTTTATTCAAGGGTGAATAAATCCAGAGGGCGGAATTACTATGACGATTAGAATTACCCCGCGGCAAGTATTGGCCAGCTTACTAACAATTCTTCTTGTACTGAGTACTGCTCAGTTCTTTGTATTGCTGACAACATTTTATATTGGTCATGATTATTTACTGGGTTTAGTTCCACTATTTAACATGGTTGCTGAACAAAACATACCAACACTCTATTCTTCAGTTCTGCTATTGGTTTCGAGTATCTTGTTAGCATTGATTACCACTAAGCAAAAGTCGTTGGGAAACCCATATTTCTTATGGATGTTACTGGCAGTTATTTTTTTATTTCTGGCCATTGATGAAACGGCAATGCTTCATGAAAACATGGGGCAAATTATTAGCGCAAACGTAGAGACCTCTGGTTTTTTTAAATATGCATGGGTGATTCCTTACATTGTCGCTGCCATTTTGTTGTTCGTATTATATGTTCGCTTTTTGCTGGCCTTGCCAAAGGAAACAGGAGTGTTGTTTTTTATTTCCGGAGCATTGTATATCTCCGGTGGAGTTGGCCTGGAAATGACAGGAGCCTGGTATCACGATACATATGGTGCGGTGAATCTTGGCTATAGAATAATTCAATCATTTGAGGAATTATTGGAGATGCTTGGCATTACAGTTTTTATATATGCTCAGGTTCTCTATCTGCTCAATGAATATGGAGAACTAAATCTGACATTCACTAGTAAGACATGAGGCAACTTTGGTAAGCCAGGACGGCTGTCTGCTTTAGTACCGCCGCTGTGCTTTGGGGCTTCTTTTTACCTGAAAAGTCTGATTTTCAGAGAGAAACTGTTGGCCTGTTTTACATTTTGGGTGTTCTTGTTTTGTTTCAGTTATGCCCATGTTTACTAAAACATAAAGCATGATCTTTTTCACATTGATCGAGGACTGGTTGTCGATAATATTTACAGAAGCTAATCATCAGAAACCTCCAAAGTATTGGAACCAATGAAGATTCGGTATTGGCACTTATTTTGTCTTGATTAGAGTGTTAAATAGGAGTGTGGCTTGTTCGGTCGTCATTTGCATCTTTACCAGAACCCGCAACTCTAGCCTTACTTGGCCTGGGTTTATTTGGCCCCGGTTATAAACGCAAAAGAACATAAACAACATAACAACAGATCCTCCACTATTCCTCGTCAATATGGCGGGGTTTTGGTTGCGTTTTCTTGAGAGCATCAACATTCTCTTCGAGATTGACCGATAATATTCTCAATCTATCCTTAACGACCATTTTCTCTTCGTAAGTAGACGAAATATGTCTTATAGCAATAAGTCTACGCTCAACACCATTGCCTTAATAAATATATAATGGTGGAGCCGAGGAGAATCGAACTCCCGACCTTCGCATTGCGAACGCGACGCTCTCCCAACTGAGCTACGGCCCCATCAATAGCACTTATTCTAGCCTGCTGTTGAATTACAGTATAGTCTGAACTCCGGCTAATAAATTTTGTCTCAGACAAGCAACTCTTCTATATAAGGTAACCATGCACGATACATTGCCCCTACTTGAACCATCGGATTTTCCAGCGCTTACTCGTGCCAGTCTGGATACTTTACAAATCAATATTGGCTTGAAATGCAATCAGGCCTGTCTCCATTGCCATGTGAATTCCAATCCCTACCGCAAGGAGAAAATGGATGTCGATACGATTGGCCTCGTAATAGAGTTTTTAAAGCTGCACAAGGTATCTACGCTTGATATAACTGGTGGCGCACCTGAAATGCATCCGCAATTTTGCGAATTGGTGAGCGCTGCGCGAAAGCTTGGCTTGCATGTGATTGACCGTTGTAACTTGACCATACTGGAACAACCCGGATTTGGGAACTTGGCGAATTTTCTGGCCGAGCAACAGGTGGAAGTGGTGGCATCATTGCCCTGCTATACAAAAGATAATGTTGATCAGCAACGCGGAGATGGTGTGTTTGAGTCAAGTATCAGAGGCTTACAAAACTTGAATCAATTGGGTTACGCCGCCAATCAGGGTGAGCTTGTGCTGAGTCTCGTCTATAACCCGCTTGGACCTACATTAGCCGCAGGTCAACAGGAACTGGAGGAGGTCTATCAAAAAGAATTGCTGGAAAAATTTGGTATCCGCTTTAATCGTTTGCTTACTCTGAGTAATATGCCTATCAAGCGTTTTGGTAGCACGCTTGTCTCCCGCGGCCAGTTTGATGATTATATGAGTTTGCTCAAAAAAGCGCACAGTGACGACAATCTGGATTCCGTGATGTGTCGCTCACTTATCAGCGTTGATTGGCAAGGCTATTTATATGACTGCGATTTTAATCAGATGCTGGATTTGCCGGTTCTGGCCGACAATGGCAAAAATATGCACTTATCTGAACTGCTGAAGAAAGATATTACAGGCAATAACATAGTTGTACGTGATCATTGCTATGCTTGCACCGCAGGTCAGGGTAGTAGTTGCAGCGGTGCTTTAATCTAGGCCATACGTTCCCCCGTCGTCGATGAAATTCGTATCTGTCATTATACCCACGCTCAATGAAGCCGGGTCTATTCAACAATGTTTGCTGACCTTACAGTCTCTAAGAGAGCAAGGTCATGAAGTAATACTTGTCGATGGTGGCAGTCATGATTCGACTTGTGTTTTGGCTGCACCGCTTGTTGACAAGTTGATGACGGGCAAAAAAGGGCGCGCTCATCAGTTAAATTACGGAGCACAACAGGCCGGTGGTCATTTATTATTGTTTTTGCATGCAGATACTTTGCTGAACGAAGCAGTCAGAACAGAATTGCTTGAAATTGCCAGCCACGAATCGGTATGGGGAAGATTCGACGTGCAACTTTCCGGCGACCACTACCTCTACCGTGGCATTGAATTTTGTATGAATACACGTTCGCGGATAACGGGGATCGCTACCGGTGATCAGGCAATATTTTGCAATAAAAAACTGTTCGAAGAAGTGGGCGGTTTTCCTGAAATAGAATTGATGGAAGATATCACCTTGTCTGCAAACTTGAAGAAGATTAAATGGCCAATATGTAGTCGGGAAAAAGTAATAACCTCAAGTCGTCGTTGGGATAGAGAGGGGATTGTGAAAACTGTACTAAAAATGCTGTTATATCGTTTACGTTATGCATTGGGCGCAAAACCGGAAAAGCTTGCCAGAGAGTATGACGGATAAACGGGGCGTATTGTGCGTGTTCACCAAAGCGCCAGTGGTCGGACAGGTTAAGACGCGACTTTTTCCGGTCTTGGGGCCGGAAAAAGCAACTGACTTATACCGAACATTGTTAGCAAAGACTCTGGCAACAGCTTGTTCCTCGAATATTTCCAGGGTACAACTTTACTGCAGCCCGGATACGTCTCATATTGAGCTTCAAAATTATTCAAAAACCTACGAGCTACAATTAAAAACCCAGACGGGTAAAAGTCTTGGTGAGAAGATGAATCATGCTCTGGAACAGGGATTATGTGAATTTGATTACGCTTTGGTACTTGGTTGTGACTGCCCCTGGCTGAGCATTGACGACTTAAATACGGCATATCGTGGTCTCGAACAGGGATCTGATGCTGTCCTCGGGCCTGCCAAAGATGGAGGCTATTACCTGCTTGGTTTGACATCGCCGCAACCAGATTTGTTTAATAGTATGCAATGGGAGACGTCGCTTGTCCTTAAAGAGACACGTCTGCGAATGAGAAAGGCCAGACTTGACTGGTTTGAGTTAAATGAATATCAGGATGTTGATGTTCCGGAAGATTTGGCTGCGTACGTACAATTAATGAAAGACAGGTTTTCAGCGAAGCGTTGAGCTTAGACTTCGCTGGGAAATCTTTTTAACTTCTTGATGTTTTCCCGGTCAAGTTGGGCAATAAAACGAGAGAGATCATGTCTGTCAGTTGCCGAAATATGAATAAAGCGGGCACCTATTCTTATTGCCTGTGAGTTTGTCACTTCGTTAGTGCGGGCTATTTCAAGCGATGCGAGAATCTTTTTGCCTTCAGGCGTATGTATAACGCAGGTCGGTATTTCGTCGCCAACTGCCAGTTCTTTGGCCATTGGCGTATTGATTTGAGCACTCAGACCGTCGAGAGAAATATCCCTCAATTCAGCCTGCAATAATTTATCATCTTCTGTTGACAGGGCGACAGGTATAAATTCGGAAAGCCCTACGCTGGCACGAAAACTACTACGACGCTGATGATGATAAACAAAGGCAGGGTAGCTGACTTTATAATATTCAATTTCATCGCGCATTGCTGCCGCGTTAACATTCACCGTAAAGTGAATTTCAATACCATCGAGCTGAGTTTCAATTGATAGTTTTTTATTGAGTAGTGATTCGCTTACCTCATTACGAGGATATAATTCATCCAGTACCAGATAGGACTTGTCTTTGTTTACTTCGAGAATCATGCTCCCGAACATTTTTGAGCTGCCGCTTACGATGATTGACAGCAATGAATGATTTTTTTCCAGCTTTCCAAGCAAAGAATAAATCTCAGACTTCGAATTAACCCGGTAACTAGTGCTTTTATTTATGATATGCCGGCTGGTTTTATCGTTGGCCAACTGGGGCTCGTTTGATGCCAGGTTGTTCATTGAAATTTCACCAGGGGTATGCGTTAGAAAGAGCCTGTTTTATTCTTTCGAGATTAGATTTTGGCTACAACTTGTCGATGACTATTACGAGGCTTGTTCCCAGTCTCATCGTACAGCTTATTTTCAGAAATATTAGAGTCGAGAATACTTTCCAGCATTCTTTGATTAAATTGCCTGCTAATTTCAACGATACCACCGTTTATGGTATTGAGCTCACGGCAACGGTTGAGTAAAGCTTCAGCCCGTTCATCAGCTTCAAAAGGTGGCTGCTTCTCATTTGAGCCGGAGTGAGTCTGAATAAACTGAAGTCGCTGCTGTTCCAGCTTTTCAAGACCAATAAGCGCAATTTCTTTATCTTTTGCACAAGTGTTTATGGTATCAAACTGACGATTTTTAAGAGCCTCCTGTTCAAGCTCGAGCAAGACTACAAGTTTGTCGAGCTGCTCGTAAATTTGCCGTGCTGAATTGGCCTGAACTGGCATACGCTATTTTCCTTCGGTTTTGCTGCTGAGGAGACTCTCAAAGTCGGCCATCTTACTGGCGATTTTATTGGAATCGATCTTGAAACTACCGTCTGCTATGGCTTTTTTGACACTTTCAACTTTCTGCGTATCAACGACAGGCTGATTGGCGATTTGTGCCTCCAGCCGCTGAAGTTTCGCGGCAGTATCGGTCAGACTGACACCTTTATCTGCAGCAGAAGAGTTTTCACTCTGTTGTTTGCCTGCACGATGAATTGAACTATCTGCCACATCAGCTTGCTGGTTATTAGTCAGGCCTTTGATATTTGCCTGTTGAGCGCCTTTTACTTCATTAATCATATGTTTACCTCATATTATTCTATCTGCTTGCTGTATCGGCAATTACTGCCAGAAACTTTAATCCACCCAGCTTGCCTTTTAACAGTAAATACCTCGATTAGTTCACAAAAACCGTGCCATTTTTCGCAATTATCCCTTCAACGACTCTTTTTGAGCGACGATTCCTCACTTTGATCCTGTCACCTACGGCTCCATCCATCAAAGATTCACCTGAAGATCTGACTTCAAAACTACTATTTTTCGCCAGCATCGTAATCGTTTGTCCGCGTCGGATAATTGTCGCTGCTTTTAAGGCATTAAGCATAAGAGGCTGTCCCATTTGCATTGGTCTGGTGGTTAGCTGACCCAGTGCGGCATCCCTATTAGTAATATATCCACCGGCTAACTGACTGATATCAATACGTTTCATTGTAATGTCAGTTGTTGTCAAGGGGCTGTTACGCGCCAGAGGTCGTGTAGTCACGAGGATATTCCGAAATATCTGAACATTTACCGGGACATGTATTGACCAGGGTTGCTCTCCCTCACAACGAATGGCAACCACCGTATTATGTGAAATCTGGCTCGAAAATGGCATGCTGGCTTCGAGCGCATGCAGGCAGGCGGGGAGTCTGAGTCTTGAATCCAGTTTTCCCGCTTTAATAACGATATCCTGTTCTTTTCTGGCCAAACTAGCCCCTACAAATTTGCTGGCAGTATCGCGAATATCCTCCAATGGGTGTGCATCTGAGGCTTTGACAATGTGCGTAACACACACAAGTGAAACGCTGAGAACAAGCACAATAATTTTAAACATAGCAGGCAAATCATTCAATTTTAGGTGTTGAATGAAATGCAATAGTCGTGCCTGAAATGGCAAGCGGGGTTTAATGAGTTGATATAATTACTTTGTATGGAAAAGAAAAAGCCGGAATAAAGATATATTCCGGCTTATTTTAATTACTTCTGATTCTTCGTCTTGTGACGAATGGAAAGCTCTAGCTTCGACGGCGACCTCGTGCCAGGCCCAGAAGACCTAAGCCCATGAGTAACAGGCTTGTTGGTTCAGGAACGCGCTCTGCACGAAAACCAAAATCTTTACAACAAGCTCCATTTCGGTTGTATTCCTGAGCATCCGTCGGGTCGAAACTTCCGTCCACAAAGTATTGTGTATCAGCCAACCAGGAACTTACATAAGGCCCTTTTGGATTTGGTCCGCCAATATTGAACCAGCCGGCAGTACCACTGCTGTAATCTGCGAGCCCTATTGAGCGGCCACCGTCGTTGCCGGCTATGCCGTCAACGTTAACATCATCGAGTAAAGTCAATAAACCGCTACCTGCCAATGGGTCTGTACCGCTGGTATTATCCGCCTGCCAGAATCCCGTGCTGGCATCAGTGATGTTGATATTGTTGTAGGTAAAATCCAGATTCCACAATTGACCGTTTGAAGAATTCCATTCGTCAGCTATACCGGTTTCATTACCACCAATCACGTCACCAAAAATTCGTGCTGTTTGAGCTACGGTGTCGATCTCCATTAATACATTGGTCTGTGTGAATGAGAAGGTCCAATGTGTGTTGTTTCCGGTACCGAACAAATTATCAAGTCGAAGACCATAATCTGGTGGTGCCACAGCACCCGGGGCCTTATTTGATAAGGAGTACTGGAACACTGTTGCATTAGCGGTACTGACCAGCAGACTGGCAAGCAAAACGAGACAGAATCGGAATTTATTCATGAGCGACGCACCTTAATATTAGCTGTGTTAATTCAATATTAACTTAGCAATAATCGAGCTAACCAATATATATCTTTAAAAACAAGCGCTTAGAAAGTAGGCTCATTCAGTAATGTAAAGTCCACTGACACGCTTGCATCTGAATTCAAGCGGCATTACTAGTTAAGTTATTGATATACATAAATATAAAAACTTATTTCAAGTTTGTAAAAAAAATCGACAATTCTCAGGAACAATTTGCGGCATTCGTTTACTCGTGTAAGGGACCTTACTGGCAATTATTGCCAAGGAAGAGGCGAATACTTGCCTAAAACTACAATAGTGGAATAATTAATTTCAATAAATTCAATTGGATAGCTTTATCGTAACTATTTGGCATAGCTAATGCTTAGTGTATTCACAATTCAGAAAGGGAACACACCAAGCATGAACACAGATAATATTTTCGGAATTCACGTAGCTGCTGTAAAAGCAAGGGGCGAGCGTGCTGAGATTCTGGCTCGCAATATGGCCAATGCCGACACCCCGGGCTACAAGGCACGGGATATTGACTTTAACGAGTTACTGGCCAGCAAGCGCTCGGCTTATTCAAATCTGCGTACTACCCAAACTGGGCATATCAAACTGGATGGTCACAGCGCTACTGTATCTGAATTGAAATATCGCGTTCCTCTGCAAGATTCTGTCGATGGTAATAGTGTCGACATGCAGACCGAACGGGCAGAATTTATGCGTAATGCGTTGATGTATCAAACCTCCCTTCAATTTTTGAACGGCCGCATCAGCGGTCTAATGACAGCAATCAGAGGCGAATAACATGGCACTACTGGATGTATTTAATATCGCCGGTTCGGCAATGAGTGCGCAGTCAGTACGTATGAATGTCACGGCCAGCAATCTGGCCAATGTTGACAGCAGCTCTGGCAGCGCGGAAGAAGTTTATCGGGCCCGACAGCCGGTATTTCAGTCAATGATGGGAAATTTTATGAGCGACATGGAAAGTGTCGGAGTCAAAGTGAGTGAGATTGTCGAAAGCCAGGCGGCGCTCAGCCAGAAATATCAACCGGAGCATCCGCAGGCAGATGAGCAGGGCTATGTTTATATGACTAATGTCGATCCCATTCAGGAAATGGCGAACATGATCTCGGCATCCAGAGCTTATCAAAACAACGTTGAAATAGTGAATACATCAAAAGAAATGCTCCTGCGTACTTTAAGTCTCGGGCAATAGCAAATTTTAAGAGGAAGAGATAATGGAAGAAACTAAATCTATAGGCGCAAGCGTGCTCGATCAGTTTGCTCTTAAACAGGACGACAAGCCAAAAGATGAACTTGGTCAATCGGATTTCCTTGAGTTGATGATTACGCAAATAAAACACCAGGATCCATTAAACCCTGCCGAAGGCGGCGAGTTTTTAAGTCAGCTTGCCCAGTTCGGTACCGTTAATGGCATTAGCGAATTGCAATCTTCATTTGAAACACTCTCCTCAACGCTGCAATCAAGTCAGGCTTTACAGGCCTCAACAATGGTTGGTCGTTCGGTATTGGTGCCCGGTAATGTGGGCTTTCTGGAAAATGGCAATGCGCTACAGGGAGCCATTGATTTACCCAGCTCGAGTGGTGAACTCAATGTCTACATACATGATAGTGCAGGTCAGCTGGTTCGGCAGATCAATATGGGGACGCAAGCCGCGGGTCTGGCGCATTTTACCTGGGATGGTTTCAGTGATGCTGGCGCAGCCGTCAGTCCGGGTAATTACGTAGTCAGTGCACAGGCTTTAGTCGAAGGTGAGGCGGTCACTCAAACAACACTGATACAGGCCAAAGTGGAGAGTGTCAGCCTCGGACAGGCGGGTTCGGATTCATCCCTGAACCTGCGCGGACTTGGTTCCGTCCTAATGAATGAAGTGAAAGAAATTCTTTAAGTAAATTTAATTGAAAGATCAGGAGAAAAACTATGTCATTCCGAGTAGCGATAAGTGGGCTCAAAGCAGCATCCGGTGATCTGGGTGTCATTGCGAACAATGTATCTAACGCAACGACCAACGGATTCAAGAAATCGCGAGCTGAATTCAGCGACGTATTCGCAGTCACCGACCTTGGCTCGAGTGGCAGCACGCCGGGCAGCGGTGTACGACTGGCCGCGATTACTCAACAGTTTACCCAGGGAAATATCACCTTTACCGATAATAATCTGGATCTGGCAATCAGTGGTCGTGGGTTTTTCGTAGTCGATGACGGTGGTGCACAGGTGTATTCTCGTGCGGGCAGTTTTGGAGTCGATCGGGACGGTTTCCTGAGTAACTCACAGGGAAAGCAATTAATCGCCTTTGCTGCTGATAGTAGCGGCAATATCACCGGCGCGGCATCACCAATTCAAATAAACACCTCTACCTTGCCGCCTTCAGCAACCACGAGCATGAATGTAAACGTCAATCTGGATGCTGCGGAAACTCAACCGGCGATCGCATTTGATCCGAATAATCCAGCAAGTTTTAATCATTCAACCTCGACTAATATCATCGACACACTGGGTAATTCGCATCTCGCCAGCCTGTACTTTCGTAAAACAGCGGTTGCCAATCAGTGGGAGTCTTTCACTCAGGTTAATGGTGCCACAGTAAGTGGTCCCGATACGATGCAATTTTCTACCGGTGGTATTTTAACGGCTCCTGCAGGTGGCACTCTGACAATACCCGGCTTTACACCGACTGGTGGTGGCGGGGCGATAAATATGACTATTAATTTTCCTGATACCACTCAGTTTGGTAGTCCCTTCTCCGTGAATGCCTTATCACAGGATGGTTTTGCAACGGGCAGACTCAGTGGTCTGGACATCGGCCCTGATGGAATCATTTTTGCGCGCTTTACAAACGGTCAGTCACGCGTTGAAGGTCAACTGGCACTAGCCGATTTTGCCAATCCTCAGGGACTCTCACCGCTCAGTGAAACGACATGGGGAGAGACCTTTTCTTCTGGTCCGGTCGTTGTTGGTTCGCCAGGAACTTCAAGTCTTGGATTGATTCAATCAGGCGCTCTTGAAGATTCCAATGTGGAAATTTCAGAAGAGTTGGTAAATATGATCATTGCCCAGCGTTCTTTTCAAGCCAACGCGGAAGTAATCAGTACCACCGATGCGGTTACACAGTCGATTATCAATCTACGTTAATGGCATTGAAAATGAATTCATTACTACCAGCAAGGGATAAAAACTAATGGATCGACTGCTCTATCTGTCAATGTCTGCGGCACAAAATACGATGCAGGCACAGTCAGTCAATTCGCATAATCTGGCCAATGTCAGTACACCGGGTTTTCGTGCTGATCTGTCACGCTTTATCAGTGTTCCGGTAGCAGGCGAAGGATTCGAAAGCCGGGTATATGCGAGCCAGACTACGCCCGGTTTCAATGCCGATGGTGGTGCGATCCAGCAAACCGGGAACCCGCTTGATGTTGCAATCGAAGGTGAGGGCTATATAGCGATCAGGCGAACGGACGGCAGCGAAGGCTACACCCGCGCGGGTGATTTTCGAATCAACAGCGTAGGTATGCTTGAAACCGGTGGAGGGCATGCAGTGTTAGGCAACGGCGGCCCTATCGTTATTCCACCGTCTGAAAAAATAGAGATAGGCAGCGATGGCACTATCACGATTCGCCCACTCGGTCAGGATGCAGCAACTCTGGCAACGGTCAATCGTATAAAGCTTGTTCGACCTGATAGTGCCAACCTGCAAAAAGCCACCGACGGACAATTGGTATTAAAAGATGGTTCAGTGGCAGCGCCTGATGCAAGTGTGCGCGTGACTTCCGGTACTCTGGAAAGCAGCAATGTCAATATGGTCGAGGCTCTGGTTGACATGATAAGTCTGGCAAGACAATTTGAAATAAATATCAAGGCAATGCAGACCGTCAAAGAAAATGATGAAAGTGCGGCACAGATGTTGCGTATAAGTTAACCAAGTGTAAAAAAATCTGAGGATAAATAAATGACTGCAGCTTTATGGGTAGCAAAAACGGGACTCGATGCACAGCAGACTCGTCTGGCGATAATCTCAAACAATCTCGCTAATGCAAATACAACCGGTTATAAACGTTCGCGTCCGGTGTTTAACGATTTGCTTTACCAGACGGTACGGCAACCGGGTGCACAATCCTCACAGAATACCGAACTTTCCTCCGGTTTGATGCTGGGAACGGGTGTGCGTACGGTCGCAACAGAAAAACTACACTCACAGGGAAACATAGTGCAAACCGACAACCCCCTCGATATTGCCATTCAGGGTAACGGATTCTTTGAAGTGCTGATGCCGGATGGCAGTACTGCTTATTCACGTGACGGCTCGTTTCAACGCGATGCACAGGGCAAATGGTTACCTCTGCCGGCAATACTTTGCAGCCGGCCATTACCATTCCCGCCAATACTCTTTCTATGACAATCGGTTCAGATGGTACGGTCAGCGCGCTGGTCGCAGGCAGTACCTCTCCGACTCAAATTGGTTCGATCCAACTGGCAGATTTTGTCAACCCGGGAGGTTTACAACCGGTTGGCGAGAACCTGTTTAAGGAAACCGCATCAAGCGGCACAGCCCAGGCAGGAACTCCCGGGCTAACCGGACTGGGTACGCTGATAGGTGGCTCACTGGAAAGTTCTAATGTAAATGTGGTGGAAGAGTTGGTGAACATGATTGAAACACAACGTGCTTATGAAATGAATTCGCGGGCTATATCCACTTCTGATCAAATGCTGCAATACGCCAGCAATAATCTTTAGGAGTCCTGACTGATGTCTGATTGTAAATTATTTGTTCAATGCAAAACGACTTTGTTGATGCTCTTGCTGCTTACTATTCTCGCTGGCTGTCAGAGCGCACCGAAACGTGATCCGGAGTTTGCCTCGGTAAGACCGCCGCTGCCCAGTCAGGCAGCGGTATCAAATGGTGCCATTTATCAGGCTGGTTTTGATATGCGTTTATATGAGGATATAAAGGCCAGGCGAGTAGGCGATATTCTAACCGTGCGAGTGCAGGAAAACACGGATGGTAGCAAATCGACCAATACAACTGCCGATAAGTCTTCGACTACAACGATAAGCAATCCGACAATTCTCGGGGCGAACCCTGAATTTAATGTACCTGGTTTCGTGCCCCTGAATAATACACAGAACCTGTCGCTGGAAACCAACCTTAATTCTAGCAATGAATTCGAAGGCAGCGGTTCCAGCAGTCAGAAGAACCAGTTGACTGGCGATATTACTGTCAGTGTCGTTGAACTTTTACCCAATGGAAATCTGATGGTAAGAGGTGAGAAGCGTTTACAGATTAACAATGGCAACGAATATATCCGTGTGTCGGGTATCGTTCGGCCGGTAGACATACTGTCGGACAACTCGGTACTTTCAACGCAAATAGCTGACGCTACGATTGTGTTTACCGGCGATGGACAAACCGCTGATGTCAACATCATGGGCTGGCTGGCACGATTCTTTATCAGCACGATTACACCCTTTTAGTGCACCTTTACTAATCAATGAGAAACACGATGATCAAAAATATACTGATGTCCGGTCTTCTGGCAATGACGCTTTTTTCCACAAGCCTGGCTGCAGAAAGAATCAAGGACCTGGCCGACATCGCAGGTGTACGAGAGAACCAGTTGATTGGTTATGGACTGGTTGTGGGCCTGGATGGAACAGGTGATCAGACCACACAAACGCCTTTTACCATTCAGAGTTTGAAAAGCATGATGGCACAATTTGGTATTACCTTGCCGGCCAATACCAACCCGCAATTGAAAAACGTCGCTGCCGTCGTTATTCATGCCAATCTCCCCGCTTTCGCCAAGCCCGGTCAGAGCATTGACATCACAGTATCCTCGTTAGGTAATGCCAAGAGCTTGCGTGGGGGCAGCTTATTAATGACTCCGCTGAAAGGTGCAGATGGCAACGTTTATGCCATGGCCCAGGGTAATCTGGTGGTCGGTGGTTTCGGTATTGAGTCAACAGATGGTTCCAGCATTTCCGTCAACGTCCCCAGTTCGGGACGGATACCAAATGGTGCGACAGTGGAAAGAATAGTACCGACGTCCTTTGGTACAGGTGACTCCATTGTTTTGAATTTGCACAAATCTGACTTTACCACGGCCAAACGTGTCACCGATGCGATCAACGAATGGGTAGGTCTGGGCACAGCTTCGACACTGGATGGTTCATCAATCAAAGTAAGCGCGCCTCAGGATTTATCCCAACGAGTCGCATTCACATCGCTGGTCGAAAACATAACCTTGAAACCCGGTGATGCGGCAGCTCGCGTGATTGTGAATTCGCGGACCGGTACAGTGGTCATTGGACGACATGTAACCGTAACGGAAGCGGCCGTATCGCATGGCTCTTTGGTAGTGACCATTTCGCAAAATCCGATTGTCAGTCAACCTGGCCCACTATCAGAAGGGGAAACCGCGGTGATCGCTAACTCTGATATAGAAGTGGCACAGGAAGACAATCGTATGTTTCTTTTTAATCCGGGAATCTCACTTGATGAGATTGTCCGGGCTGTCAATCAGGTCGGTGCAGCACCCGGGGATCTTGTTGCCATACTTGAAGCGCTCCAACAGGCGGGTGCCTTGCGCGCAGAGTTAATCGTAATCTGATGAATCAGGACTTAAGTACATCACGAATCTACACGGACTTTCAGGGTCTTTCGGATTTACGTCTGGCAGCAAGCCAGAATTCGGAGGAGGCTTTAAGGGAAGTTGCCGGGCAATTCGAAGCGATATTTATTCAAATGATGTTGAAATCGATGCGCGACGCCAGTCTTTCCGAAGGTGTGTTTGATTCACAGCAATCGGAAATGTATATGGGTATGTTCGATCAGCAAATCGCGCTTGACCTGTCTGTTAAAGGCGCTTTCGGTATTGCGGAAATGATGGTGCGACAACTTCAGAATAATCAGGCTAATAGTGTAGACCCGGACTCAGTTACAGAGTCAGCAGTAAAGGTGAGAAGTAGTCGTCAAAGCCGTGTCAGCGAAAACACACCGGAATTTGAATCACCACAATCGTTTATTGACTATATGCTTCCGAGGGCGGAAGCCGCGGCGAAGACGCTGGGCGTGTCACCACAGCTTCTCGTTGCTCAGGCTGCTTTGGAAACCGGTTGGGGAAAAGCAGTAGTCGAAGGCGCTGATCAGCAGAGTTCTCATAATTTGTTTGGTATTAAAGCGGATCGTCGCTGGACCGGTAAAACCGCAGAAATGGGTACCCTGGAGTTTCGCAATGGTATCCCACAACGGGAACAGGCAAGTTTTCGTGCCTATGACTCCTTTGAACAAAGTTTTGCTGACTACGCCGAATTTGTTCAGCAAGGGCCGCGATATCAGGAGGCCATGCAACATAATGGTAACGCCCGACATTATATCGAAGGATTACAGGCAGCCGGTTACGCCACAGATCCGGCTTACGCTGAAAAAGTAATCACAATAATGGAACGTGAGTTCAGTTAAGCTGAGCCGGAGATAAAGTATGCCCATACAAAGCACAGCAATAAGCGGATTACTCACGGCTCAACGCGGACTGACCGTGACTGCACACAATATTTCCAATGTTAATACTCCCGGATATTCTCGTCAGGAAATAGATATCAGCGCACGTGAGGCAAGTTTTCTGGGTAGCAGTTTTGTTGGTAACGGTGTAGAGGTCAACAGCATCAACCGGGTGCATGACTTATTTCTGACCAATCAGTTAAGGAGCAGTGTGTCAGCGGAACAGGAAGCCGACACTTTTCTGTTTATGGCATCACGCATCGACAGTATGCTTGCCAATGAAAGTACTGGCTTGACTGTGAGTCTGCAAAACTTTTTTAACTCATTGCAAGATGTGAGTGACCAGCCATCTTCAATTGCTGCGCGTCAGGTGATGTTAAGTGAAGCAGAATCACTGGCGTCGCGCTTTCAATTTCTCGATCAACGTCTCGTTGATCTGAGTACCGAAGTTCGCACTCAACTGGGTAACGACATTCGTGATGTCAATACCTTGATTACCGGTATCTCAGATATGAACGACCAGATTGTCAAGGCTATGGGGCAGGCGGGTGGTCAACCTCCCAATGACCTCCTCGACAAGCGTGACAAACTTATCGAAGATCTTTCCGCCTACATTGGCGTGAATGTTGTGGAGCAATTTGATGGATCCTCGAATGTTTTTGTTGGCAATGGTCAGCCACTAGTCCTCGGTTCAACCTCGAGCAGAATAAATGCGAGCGAAAGTTATAGCGGGCATTTCGATATTTCTCTGACAAGTGCGTTCGGCACGGCTGACATTACGGACCATGTGAAGGGTGGTTCGATGGGAGGTACACTTGATTTTTAAAACCTTCAGCTTTTTGGCTATGTCATGCTCTGCTCTTCGATTCATTATACTCGACTCCTTTATAGCTCAATAACAGTATAAACTGTCTACCTAAGTCGAGATTTTCATAGCATTAAAGGAGAACAAGTCGTGCGTGTCATGGAGCAATTGAACCAGTGTGATGCACGGCAGCCATTGCGCATTCAAGTGGACAATGGCAGTGAGTTTATTTCCAAAGCGTTGGATCGGTGGGCATACGA